>Ga0315289_10000261_pt1 | contig 84503 bp, 61 predicted proteins | sample YL17G11_40_MG_FD_203452 | JGI IMG/M metagenome (GOLD analysis project Ga0315289, IMG submission 203452) | Sediment microbial communities from Yellowstone Lake, YNP, Wyoming, USA - YL17G11_40 | ecosystem: Environmental > Aquatic > Freshwater > Lake > Sediment | place: USA: Wyoming | collected...
CCGCCGTGCCCTCAGCTACCTGCAGATCGCGCGCCGGCTCCTCCGCTACCATCCGCTCCAGGTCGTCGGACCCCTCATCCGGGCCGCCGGCCACGGACAACTCGCAAAGTGAAGGTCAGTCAGGGACGGAGCCTTTTCGCCTACATCCCCGGATACAGCGTGTTGTTGTAGTGCGTGGGGAGCGGGAGCGGGCGCGTGTTCGCCCAGAGGCACGCGCCGCGGGAGCCGAAGAAGACGACCTCCTCGCGGCTGTCGCCCCACACGTCGGCGCGCGTGCAGTAGAACCCAGCCTTCCGATCCTCCGCGCTCCGGTCGGGCGTGCACTCCATGCGGAACTGATCGACGAGGTTGCCTTCGCCGTCGTAGATCGCGGCCGGCCAATCGCTTCCGCGGTTGTAGATAAGCACTCCGTGGGGGGCGCCGGCGCCCATCCAGTCGATGGCGACGATCGCCGCCGCCCAGCTTCCCTCGGGCTGAACGCGCTTCCAGATCTCGCGCCCCTCAAGATCATAGCAGTAGAGGGTGGCCGGGGCGCGGCCCCCGCCGACGGGCTGGCCGCGGTCGATGACCATGAACTGCAGCGGGGAGTCCGCGCGGAAGTGGCCGGCGACGACGTGCTGGGCCTCCGCGAGCGGATGGCGCCACAGCTCCGTGCCGTCAACCGTGAGGCAGTGGATGCCGCCGTTGCCGAACAGCAGGCGCCACGACCCATCTGCGAGGCGGACCGCGTACGCCGCGTCCTGATGGGCGCCGTGCGAGTCGTGCTCGAACAGGACCTTCCCGTCGTGGTCGATGAGCGCGAAGCCAACGAAGACCTCGTCGCGACCATCGCCATCGAAGTCGCCATAGCCGGGGAAGTGCCCCACCGAGCCCGCGTAGTGCCAGAGGACCTGGCCCGCGTGGGAGATGCCCCACATGTTCCAGTAGCGGTCCTTGACCACGAGGTCCTCCCGCCGGCCGCGGCCGGTGAGATCGGCGAAGAGGAAGCAGTCATCGGCCGGCGCGGGGAGCGGGAGGTTGCCCTTCTCCTTGCCGGTCGCGCCGTCGAGGACCACCATCGTGGCATCGCCCTCGTACTTCGTGGCGCACTCGCGGTACCAGAGGGTCGGGTCGGGCACCTCGACGTACTTGGCCTGGCGCACGTAGAGGACTTCGGTGTGGCCATCGGCATCCCAATCGTAGACCTGCACCGGGAGGTCGCTGTAGATGACGCCGTTGTCGGGCGAGGGCTTGCCGACTTGCCAGAGCACCTCGCCGGTGATAGTCGTCGCGGTGAGGCAGGTGATCTCGCGCGTCCCGCGGATGCTCTGCACGAAGAGGAGGTCCGGCGCGCCATCGGCGTTGAGGTCGCCGAGGCGGAGCTGCTCGGCGCCGAAGTCCTTCACATCGATGACGCTGACGACGCGGGTGGTCGAGGCGGGCATGTCGGCGGCGCCTCCGTAGGTGAGCATCGAACACACGAGGATGGCGAGTGCAGTGGTGCGCATCGGGGGACTCCGTGGTTTGGCCGGCGGCAGTGGCCGCTCGTGCGAGCCGCCCACCCGGGACCCGCGACGGGTGAGGCGGGTCCGACCCCCGCCCTCTGTGAGCGACAGCGCTTCATTCACGACACGGCTACAGGAGATTTGGCCCCTCCCCTTTCCCATTCCTCTGTTACCCCCTAAGGGGGGTAACAGAGGAATGGGAAAGGGGAGGGGCCAAAGCCGACGGCATCCCTTTCCTCCCCCAACCACCCCTCGCCAAGTCCGACCTCCGTCGGAGCCGGCGCGGGGCCTGAGAGTGCGGCAGAGGAGGCCCAGCAAGGTCAGTCAGTGAGCACCTCCTAGGGACGGAAAAAGGGCCGAGGAATAAAGGCACGGGTCTCTGTGATCTTTGTCACTATCGGGCGATGGGTTGACAACGGGCTGAGATTCCCGCACAGTCAAGCCGGCTGGTCGCAGGTGTCATGTCAAGGAGGACACGCGGCCGGCGGGGATGGGGGATCGCTCCGTGAGCCACAACCAGGACAGGGGTGCTGGCGCCTTGCCGCCGGTCTGGAACGTGCCTCACCTGCGGAACCCGCACTTCACCGGGCGCCAGGACCTGCTGCGCCGGCTCCGCGAGGCGCTGACCTCGGGGCACCATGCCGCGCTGACGCAGGCCATTCACGGGCTGGGCGGGGTCGGGAAGACGCAGCTTGCCGTGGAGTACTGCTATCGCCACCAGGCTGGCTATGAGGTCGTCTGGTGGGTGCGGGCCGAGGAGCCGGCGACGCCGGCGGCCGACTACGCCGCGCTGGCGGCCGAGCTTGGCCTGCCGGAGAAGGACGCGCAGGAGCAGGAGCGCGTGGTCGGGGCGGTCAGGCGCTGGCTGGAGCACAACGGCAAGTGGCTATTGGTGCTCGACAACGCTCCCGATCCGGAGTCGGTCAGGACGTACCTGCCGCGGGCGGCGACGGGGCATGTCATCATCACCTCGCGTCACGCCACTTGGAGGGGCGTGGCGAAGCCGGTCGATGTGCCGGTGTGGCCTGTGTGGGAGGCCATGGAGTTCCTGGTCAACCGAACCGGGGAAGACGACCCGGAGCTGGCGGCAGACTTGGCGGAAGCCCTGGGGTATCTGCCCCTGGCGCTGGAGCAAGCGGCGGCGTACATCGAGGAGGTCGGTGCCTGCTCGATGGCGGGATACCTGGACCTGTTCAGGAAGCAGCACCAGGAGCTTCTCCGGAAGGGGAAGTGTTCCACGGGGTACGAGGGCAAGGTGGCGACGACATGGGAGATGTCGTTCCGGCAAGTGGAGGAGGAGTCGAAGGCCGGCGCGGCGTTGCTCAACCTGTGCGCGTTCCTGGCGCCGGACGACATCCCGCTCAGTCTCTTCGCCGAGAGCGCGGAGTTCCTGCCGGCGCCACTGCACACGGTAGCGGCGGACCGGGCGAAGCTGAACGACGCAGTCGCGGCGGCCAGGCGGTATTCGCTTCTGCAAGTGAGCGGGGAGAGCCTGTCGATCCACCGGCTGGTGCAGGAGGTGGCGCGAGGGCGGCTGAAGCTGGCAGACGAGCAGTCGAAGTGGGCCGAGGCCGCGGTGCGGTCGGTCAGTGCGGCGTTCCCCTACGAGGCGGACGATCCGACCACCTGGGAGCCGAGCGGCCGGTTACTGCCCCATGGCCTTGCCTCCGGCGGCCATGCCGAGGAAGCCGGCGCTGCGACGGAAACCGCCTGGAATCTGATGAACCTGATCGGGCTCTACCTGGAGCGGCGCGCCGAGTTCGGGCAGGCGAAGGCCGTTCTCGTGCGTGCGGTGGCCCTCGCTGAAGCGGCGTTCGGGCCGCACCACCCGGACGTCGCCGACGGCGTCAACAACCTCGGCATCGTGCTGCGCGACCTCGGCGACCTGACGGGTGCGAAGGAGTGCTTCGAGCGCGCGCTGCGGATGGGCGAGGCCGCCTACGGGCCGGATCACCCCGAGGTGGCAATCCGCGTCAACAACCTCGGGCTCGTGCTCCAGGACCTGGGCGATCTGGCGGGGGCGAGGGAGTGCCTCGAGCGGGCGCTGCGGATCGGTGAGGCGGTCTACGGGCCGGATCACCCCGAGGTGGCGATCCGCGTCAACAACCTCGGGCTTGTGCTCCAGGACCTGGGCGATCTGGTGGGGGCGAGGGAGTGCCTCGAGCGGGCGCTGCGGATCGACGAGGCGGCGTACGGGCCGGATCACCCCGAGGTGGCGACGGACGTCAACAACCTCGGCCGCGTGCTGCTGGACCTCGGCGACCTGGCGGGGGCGAAGGAGTGCTTCGAGCGGGCGCTGAGGATCCACGAGGCGGTCTACGGGGCGGATCACCCGAGGGTGGCGACGGACGTCAACAACCTCGGCGGCCTGCTGCGGGCCATGGGCGACCTGGCGGGGGCGAAGGAGTGCTTCGAGCGCGCGCTGAGGATCGACGAGGCGGTCTACGGGGCGGATCACCCCGAGGTGGCGACGGACGTCAACAACCTCGGCAATGTACTGCGCGACCTGGGCGATCTGGCGAGGGCGAGGGAGTGCTACGAGCGGGCGCTGGCGATCCGCGTCCGCTTCCTGGGGGAGGACCATCCGAAGACGAAGACCGTGCGGGAGAACCTGGCCTCGCTGGGGCGACCCGGGATGGGGCGGAGGGGCGGCGCCGGCGGCGACCCACCACGCCGCGCAACCGACCCACTGTAAGGACGTAAGAAGGGGTGAGGATTATAACCCCCCCATCAGTTTTCTGTGGCCTTCGGGCCGGCCACCGCCAGGTCGTGCGGCAACTCGGGGGCCGGCAGGGGACCGCGTTCCTGGGTGCAGTCTCTGTCTGTCGGTAGCACAAGGGGGGCGACCCACCGGTTGTGCTCGGAGAGCCGCCTGAACAGGGGTCAGACAGCCTTTTCCGGCGGTGAGGCTGCCGGAAAGGGTGTCTGACCCAACGGCGGCGGCTTCCTGAACATGACCTCCAGAGCTGCGGCCGTTGGCTGCCGTCCGCCGTCGTCGTTGGTCCGAAGTCCGAGGTCCGAGGTCCGAAGTCCGAAGTCCGAGGTCCGCCGTGCGCGCCGCGCGCCTCCATGCCCCGCGTGACGTCCGCCTCGAGGACGTCCCGACGCCCTCGCTCGCCCCCGGCGAGGTCCTCGTGCGCGTCCGCGCGGTAGCGATCTGCGCCTCCGACTGCCGCATGTACTGGGACGGTCACGCGGGTGGCGTCATCCCGGACCACCCGATGGTCCAGGGGCACGAGTTCTCCGGTGACGTGGTTGAGGTGGGTGAGGGGGTGACGGACCCGCGCGTCGGCTCCCGGGTGGCGGTCGAGCCAAGCTGGAGCTGCGGCTCCTGCGACATGTGCCGCCGCGGCCTGCCGAACCTCTGCCGCCACATCGTCTTCCCCAGCTTCCCCCAGCGCGACGGCGCCCTCGCGGAGTACATCGCCTGCCCGGCCCATGCGACCTATCCGCTGCCGGACAGCGTCTCCTACATCGAGGGCGCGCTAATCGAGCCCCTCGGCGTGGGCCTGCACGCTGTCCGCCTGGCCGATCCTCAGCCCGGCGATCGCCTGTGTATCCTCGGCGCGGGCGCGATAGGCACGAGCGTTCTCCTCTGTGCCCGGCTCCGCGGCGTGGGCAGCGTCGCCGTGGTCGAGCCAGTCCCCGGCCGCCGCAACCTGGCCACCCGCCTCGGCGCCGAACCTGTGGTGGCAACCGCAGAGGAGCTGATCGCCCTCACCCGTGTCCCCTCTCCCATTGGGAGAGGGGTGCCCGAAGGGCGGGGCGAGGGCGCCGTCCTGTTCGAGGCCGACATCGCGTTCGAGTGTGCCGGCGAGGGCATCGCCATCGAACAGGCCCTCCACCTCGCCCGCCCGGCCGGCAAGGTGATGGTCGTCGGCATCCCTCACCCTGAGCGCATCTCCTTCGAGGCCAGCATCCCTCGCCGCAAGGAGCTCACTCTCGTCTTCACGCGCCGTTCGCGAGACACCCTCGCCGAGTCCGTCGACCTCGTCGCCTGCGGCCGCGTCGACCTGAAGTCGTTCCCCGTCCGAACCTACCCCCTCGACCAGGCCGCCGAGGCCATCGAAGCCACCGCGGCCCGGCCGGGGGACATGCTGAGGGCGGTGGTGAGGCCGTAGGCCGCGGGGCGACGCGGCCGGCATCCATCTTGGGGGGAAGGGGCCTAATGGACACCGCAGAACGGATCGTCGAAGCGTACGTGCGCTATCTGAGGAAGTGGGCCACGATCCCGAACATCCGCTGCCCCGGCCAGGGCGAGATCGACCTGCTCGCCATAGACCCGAAGTGCCTGGAGCGTTACCATATCGAGGTGGGGATCTCGGTGGCGCAGGGCTTCAGCAAGCTCACCGCCAAGCCGTTCAGCGCTGCGGACCTCAAGGACCGCGTCAAGCAGCCGCAGCAGCGCCGTACGCTGGGCTTCTTCCTGGAGAGGAAGTTCCGCGATCCTGGTGTCCTCCAGACGCTCGCGGAGCACGGGCTCGCCGACGGCAGCTACACCAAGGTCATCGTCAGTTGGGGCTGGGAGCCTGGGGTCGCTGGGGAGGCGAAGGAGGCGGGTGTGGAGCTGTGGGACTTCCGCAACGTCATCCAGGAGATCGCGGCCCACTTCTCGGCGCAGCGGCTCCACCTGCCTGACGATACCCTTCGCACACTCCACCTCTACGCTCTGGCGGCCAAACAGGAGGGACAAGGCTTCACTGGTGCGCCGTGGGAGGCCGGCAAGGTGCGCGGTGCGGCCAAGGCCTTCGACTGCGTGGAGATGCAGCACAGAGGCGGTGCAAGGGTCTACGCGGTCACGAAGGACATGACCATTGAGGAAGAGGTGGCCTACTGGGAGCGCCGGACGGAGGAGCTTCGGCAACGCCTGGCGGCGCTCCATGCTGAGGATGCGCGCGCCAAGACGTAGTCGGTCGGGTCGCTGAGCACCTACGCGTTGTGCCCATGCACATACCACCCCAGGTACTTGTTCATCGCCTCCTGTAAGGCCGAGGCGACCTTGGCCTGGGTGACCGCGACGTGGTGCTCGAAGCCCATTCTGCAGATGTACCGCAGGAGCCCCTGCAGGTCCTCGATCCTCGCCACGCCCGCCCCGCCGAACGTGTCGAGCGGGTCGTCGGTGAACTCACCCTCGCCTACGTACCCCGTGATCTCGCCCGCCGTGTCGTCCGTGGAGAGGCGCGCGAACGTGAACGGGCCGGGCTTGATCCGCCCGACGCACGTGCCGTAGGTGTTCTCGATCCCCACCGTGCCGCCGATGATGTCCTGCACGCTCATCTTCACCTCGGCGAAGCACGACTTCGGCACGTTGCTGCAGTGGAACAGCACGCACTTGTCCGGGTCGTCGCCGTAGTTGTTGTTCCAGTCGAGCAGCGCCGCCGGCGTGCCCGCGGCGAGGGTCAGCGCGTACATGGCGATGGCCCCCGTGATGTCCACCTCGCACGCGCTCGGGAGCAGCCGGTCGCTCATCATGCTCATCACGGTGCAGGGCACGATGCCGATGGTCTCCTCCATCGAGGTCCAGCACTGCACCGCGCTCGCCACCAGGTCGTTCTCCGTCATCCACGCATCAACCACCGCCGCGAGCTTGGCCATCTTGACGAGCGACGCCTCGGGCACGCCCTCGACGCACACATAGTCGCGCACCTTCGCCAGCCGCCGGCGCACCTCCGCCGCCTTGTCACCCAGCCGCCCCATGCGTCCGAAGATCTCGGAGAGGTCGATGACCTCCACCGAGATCCCGCTCGCCTCCAGGATCTTCTCGCTGTACCGCACGGTGTTGAAGGCCGCCGGCCGCGCGCCGATCGCCCCCAGCCGCGCCTGCTTCAGCCCTCCCGCGACGCGGCACACCGCGCCGAACCACCGCAGGTCCTCGCGGAACGCCGCCGACTTGGGCGCCACCGTGTGCAGCTTTGTGAGCGAGTGCTCGATCCCATATTGCCGGAGGTTGTTGCAGACGGAGAGCTTCCCGCAGAAGCTGTCGCGCCGGTCGGCGATGGTCATCTTCCCCGGCTCATCGGGGAAGGCATGGATCAGCACCGGCACGTCAAGCCCCGACATCTTCAGCGTCTCCGCGACGCCCCGCTCGTCGCCGAAGTTCGGCAGCGTGACGAGAACCCCGTCGATCCGGTCAGCGTTCTGGCGGAACAAGTCCGCGCACTTCTTCGCATCGGCGCGCGTCTCCACCGAGCCGAACGGCGTGCCCTTCGGCCCCAAGGCCACCACCCCGAACTCCTCCTCGGCCAGAACGCCCAGCACCTCCTTCCGCCCCTCTGCACAGAGACGGTCGGGGAAGAACCCGCGGTTGCCGACGATGACCCCCAGTGTGGTCTTCTTCATTGGAATGATCCCCCTCTACTCCTGTCCGTAGTACGCGTCCTTCCCGTGCTTCCTGAGGAAGTGCTTGTCCAGTAGCCCCTGACCGATCGGGCCGAGCCCCGGCGCGAGCCCCTCACTCAGCCCGGCCATCAGCGCCACCTGCTCCAGCACGATGCTGTTCTCCACCGCCTTCTCCACGGTCGAGCCCCACGTGAACGGCCCGTGGCTGGCGACGAGCACCGCCGGCATCTCGTGCGGATCGCGTCCCTCGAAGGCCCGCACAATCGCGCGCCCCGTCTCCAGCTCGTAGTCCCCGCTCAGCGCCTCCGCCGTCAGCGCCTCGGTCACCGGCACCTCGCCGCGGAAGCTGTCGGCGTGCGTCGTGCCGTAGCAAGGAAGCGACCGCCGCGCCTGCGCCCAGGCGGTCGCATGGGTCGAGTGCGTGTGCGCCACTCCGCCGATGCCCTCGAAGGCCCGGTACAGCGCGAGGTGCGTCGGCGTGTCCGACGACGGTCGCAGTTCCCCCTCGACTACCTTGCCCGCCAGGTCCACCACCACCATCTGCTCCGGCCGCATCTCGGCGTAGCTCACGCCGCTCGGCTTGATCGCCACCAGCCCTGTCTCCGGGTCGCGGCCGCTCACATTCCCCCAGGTGAGGATCACCAGCCCCGAGCGTTGCAGCTCGAGGTTCGCCTCACACACTCGCCGCTTCAGCTCATCCAACATCCGCCAACCCGCCGTACGATCGCGCCGTAGCCGCCGTTCGCCGTCGCCGCCAGTCCGAGGTCCGAGGTCCGAGGTCCGAAGTCCTCAGTCCGTCACCCTCGTCTTGATGTCCAGCAGCTTCTTCATCACGTCGTACAGGCTCTCGGCGTGCCCGGCCACGCCGAACGTGTCGTGGAGACGCTCATAGAGCGCGTATAGCTCCGCATAGGCCGCCTGGTTCCCCGGGATGGGCCGGTACACGGTCTCCTTCACGCCGGTCATCGCCGCCTGTGCTTCCTCGGTGGTGTCGTAGCCTCCGGCTCCCCTGCCCGCGCAGACCGCCCCAAAGATCGCCGCGCCCAAAGCGCACGTCTGCGGCGAGCGCGACACCCAGAGCGGCGCCCCGGTCACATCGGCATAGATCTGCATGAAGAGCGGGTTCTTCTCCGCAATCCCACCACAGGTCACAATGCGCTCGACCGGCACGCCGTACTCCCTCAACCGGTTGAGGATCGTCAGCGCGCCAAACGCCGTCGCCTCGATCAGCGCCCGGTACACCTCCGCCCGCGTCGTGTGCAGCGTCTGCCCGATCAGCAGCCCCGAGAGCCGCGCATCGACCAGGATCGTCCGATTCCCGTTGTTCCAGTCGAGAGCGAGCAGCCCGCTCTCGCCGGGCCTCAGCTTTGCGGCCTCAGCCGTGAGCTTCGCGTGCTCGTCGGCGTCGCCGTCGCACATGTGCAAGACGAACCAGTTGAAGATGTCGCCCACGGCCGACTGCCCGGCCTCGATCCCGTACATTCCCGGCACGACGGAGCCGTCGACGATCCCGCACACGCCCGGAATCGTCAGTGGCTCCCCGGCCTTCTCTGCGACCGCGATGTCGCAGGTCGAGGTGCCGATGATCTTCACCAGCGTGCCGGGCGCGACACCCGACGCCACGCCGCCGTAGTGGGCATCGAACGCGCCCACGGCCACCGGAATGCCCTGCGGAAGCCCCAGCTTCCCGGCCCACTCCGCGCACAGCTTCCCCGCGGTCACATCCGAGGCATGGGCCTTCGTGTACAGCCGCCCGTGCAGCTCCGCCATCTGCGGGTCGAGCATCCCCAGAAACTCGGCATCGGGAAGCCCGCCCCACTCTCCGCAGTACATCGCCTTGTGGCCGGCGGCGCACACGCTGCGCTTGATGCTCTCCGGCTTCGTGTCCCCCACCAGCACCGCGGGAATGTAGTCGCAGAACTCGACCCAGCTGTGCGCCGCATTGAAGACATCGGGAGCGACGTTCAGGCAGTGCCCGATCTTAGAGAAGAACCACTCAGAGGAGTATGTCCCGCCGCACTTCTCGAGGTACTGCGGCCGGTGCTTCCTGGCGAGTTGCGTGATCCGCTCCGCCTCGGCCATGGACGAGTGGTCCTTCCACAGCCACGCCATGGCGTTGATGTTGCCGTCGAAGTCCTCGGTCAGCGCGAGCGGCGTGCCGTTCCGCGCCACCGGGATCGGCGTGGAACCCGTCGTGTCGACGCCGATGCCGATGACGTCCTCCGCCGCGAAGTCGGGCGTCGCCTGAGCCTGCTCCATCGCCGCCTTCACGCACGCGACCATGCACGTCAGGTAGTCGCGCGGGTGCTGCCGCGCCACGTGTGGGTTCGAGGGGTCCGTGATGACCCCGTGATCGCCCTCCTGGTAGTCCTCGACCGCCGTCGCGATCTCATTGCCGTTCTCCACAGCCACGATGAGCGCCCGCACGGAGTTCGTCCCGAAGTCGAGGCCGATGGTGTACTTGGAGTCCGCCAAGGTGAAGACCCTCCCTGGACGTTCCGGATTCGCGCAGCAGCAGTTCCGCGCCGCCCCCGTGGGGTCCTCCACGAGCTCGCCGAGCCCGCGCCGCTCTCCGTGTCTCGGTGGTGACGCCTCTGTGGGGCAGGTCACCCGCCCCCGGAGACGGAACCGCACCCCGGCCCCGCCCCGCGGGCGGCGTCGACGAGGGTGAGTTCGGACCCTCCTCTTGGACCGCGAGCGTCCCTGCTCGCCTGCCTTCGTGGCGCAGCCTTCCAAGGCTGCGACTGCACCGCAAGGAGACACCCATGACCGAACGCAAGATCGTTCTCATCGGCGCCGGCAGCGCCTCGTTCACCGTCGGTCTTGTCGCCGACCTGCTCACCTCCGGCATCGAGGCCGCCTGGACCATCGGCTTGGTCGACATCGACGACGAGGCCCTGGAGATCGCGAGGGCCCTCGTCGAGCGGATGGTGCAGAAGCGCGGCCTCGAGGTCGCGATCGAAGCCTCCACCGACCGCGTTGACATCCTCCCCCACGCCGATGTCGTCGTCACCACCATCTCGGTGGGTGGGCGCAAGGCCTGGGGGACAGACATCCTCGTTCCGCAGAAGCACGGCATCCACCAGCCAGTCGGCGACACGGTGGGCGCAGGGGGCATCTCCCGGGCGCTCCGCCAGGTCCCGCCCATGCTCGATATCGCGGAGGACGTGCATCGCCTCTGCCCGAACGCTTACTTCTTCAACTACGCCAACCCCATGGGGGCCATCTGCCGCGCCGTGAACAAGGCAACCCCCGCCACGGTCGTCGGGCTGTGCCATGGCGTTCAGGGCACCCTCCGCTATCTCTGCAGCCTCATCGACGTGCCCTACCGCGAGACCTCCGCGCTCTACCTCGGCATGAACCACCTCACGTGGATCACCCACTTCACGCTCCACGGCGAGGACATCTGGCCCCGCATCGACGCCCGGTTGCCACAGCTCGCGCCCGATGACAACCCCTTCTCCTGGGAGCTCTACCGGGCCTACGGCGCCTTCCCCGCCGTGCTCGACCGCCACGTCGTCGAGTTCTTCTCCGAACGCTTCGCCGGCGGCGACTACTACGGCCGGCGGCTCGGCGTCGAGGTGATGAACATCCTCGATGTCATCCAAGGCGGCAACGAGGGCTTCGAGCGCATGGCCCGCCTCGCCCGGGGGGAGGAGGAGCTGCCGGAGGGCCTCTTCGACCGCGTCCTCGGCGAGCACGAGGCCTTGATACCCATCGTGGCCTCCCTGTTCGCCGACCACCACGAGGTCTTCCCGATGAACGTGCCCAATCGCACGGTTGACGGCATCCCCCGCGACTTCGTGCTCGAGATGCCGGTGATGGCGACCAAGGCGGGGTGCATCCCCATCGGCCTGCCGCCGATGCCGACGGCCGTCCTCGCCTGGACCACGGAGGCCCTCTACGGCGTCGAACTGACGGTCGAGGCGGCCATCGAGGGCGACCGCAACCTCGTGCCCCAGGCGCTGCTCTACGACCGCTGCGTGCCCGACCTGAAGGCCGCCCAGGCCCTGGCGGACGACCTCATCGCCGCCCATCGGGAGCACTTGCCGCGATTCGCGTGACAGGAGCGCGAGACACGATGCAAGGTCACCGGAACGCTTCCCCCTCCCCCGCCTCCCGCCGGCAGGTACGCGCGTCGCCGACGGAGAAAGGGCGTCCGGGGGAAGGAAGGATCAGTGGTGCTCGTCCGGGAGTCAGTACTGTCGCCGGACTGCACCAGGACTGCATCAGCCAACTCTGCGGGAAGGGAGACCACGTATGGCGCGAGTACTCAGGCGCGTGCAGGAGGTGGTGGAGGAGGCACAAACCCACGTGAGCGGGATCGGCGCTGCCATGCCGACGATCCCGGAGCGGCTGGCGACCGAGGAAGACGCCGTCGATGCCCTGAGGGCGGGGGTGTGGTGGGCGGGCCGCCGGGGGCGCCGGCCGGGTGTCCGGCTGGGCATCGCCCACGACCACCCGTACGAGGTGGACACCGCCCCCATCGCCGCCCTCGCGACGATCATGCTTTCACCCGATGCGACGAAGGCCGATCTGGTGGAGACCCACGAATACGTGCTGAGAGCGTTCGGCAAGGCCCCCCCGAGGACGGACTCCATCCGGTTCTGGACGAGCCGGGGAATGCAGCGGAAGCACGGCTACACAGTGGAGGGGGCGCAGGCGGGCCGCTATCGCTACCGGCACCGGCTGCCGGGCGTGTGAGCCCCCCTACGAGCACGTGGGCAGCACTCGCGATGATGCCGCCGCAGACGGACGATCATGGCACCGCGAGGGGGAGACACCGTGACCAGCCAGCCAAGCGGGGGCCCATCCTCGGACGGCGAAGCGCCGCTAGTGACGCCGACGTACACGGCCGTCGTCTGCCCAAAGTGCACCTCGCGGCTGCCCCTGGACCCTCCGCGGGTGGTCGGAGACAGGGTGACCTGCGCCGTATGCCGGACCGTCCTCACGATCACGGGCTCGCCGGCAGATCAGCAGCTCAGGGCGCTGCACGAGATCGTGGCCCTGCGGCAGACTAGGGCTGGCTTCGAGAACGTGCTCCTGTGGGTCTGGGGCGGCGGCTGCCTTCTAGTGGTCGCGATCATCGTGGCGGTGGCCATTGCCGCAGCCATAGGGGGAGGACGTGGGAAGGCGGGCGGGACCGGCTCGACCTCCGCTGGGGTGCCGGCATCGGCTGAGTACAAACTCGCCGTGATAAACGCTCGGGAGGCCGTGCCAGCTAGCGACCCAGCGGTTGCGGAGTTCCGCAAGTTGCTCGACTCGATCAAGAGCAAGTGCGGGACCTCCGACTCGGAGATCGCGGACATGACACTTACGGGTCAGAGGATGTTGGCCGAGAAGGGAATCCACGAGGGCGTCCTCGAGCTGATGCGCCACCTGGATGCGTCCGTGCCGGCGGAGGGGGCCCACCCGAAGTTCGAGGAGGTGGTGGCGGGCTATGTTCTGCTGCGAGCCCGGGGCGAGCAGTAGCTGTCCTGTCTCGCAGCGACACCGGGCCGGGTAGGGGGGGATCCACGGACCATACTGACCTGCGCGAAGACGTGCTGACACGCGAAGGTCCGGCCAAGTTCCGAGCCCTTCAGAACGGATGCCGCGAACCCGGGAGCGAGCACGCCGATCTGCCTTCCCTGGTCGTCGAGACGCCGGACTGAGCGGGGGTCACCGGACCGTGGCTGCACGCCGTGCCCTATGGCTGGCAAGATGGACCCGGCGAGAGTGAGAGACTGCTGTGCCCGGAGGAGGGGGGTGACCCACCAACGCCGAGCGAGTTCATGCGAAGCGCTTGGCTGATGCGTTGGTGATAGTAGCCGACCGTCCGTGTCACTGGTTGTCGAAGGGAGCCGATGGGGATGGCACTGGTCAACTGCCCGGACTGTGGGAGGGAGATCTCGCCAGAGGCCCCGTCCTGCCCAGGATGCGGGCGGCCGATGACGGCCGATGAGCCGGTGGAATACGAGTACATGACCCGCAAGATCATGACTCACCTCGGTGAGGCTCTGTTGACCCAGGCGGAGATCAAGAAGTGGAGCGGGAAGGGGTGGGAGCTGCACCAACAGAGCCAGGGCATATCGGCACTTGACGGGGGACCAATGACGCTGCTGACCTTCAGGCGGCCGAAGTCCCCCGGTAACGAGCCTATACCATCTGCTGGGTGTGGTGTCTTGGTTGGGGCCCTGGTCATCGCCCTCAGCGGCTGGGCGGCGGCCTGGCTCGATAGGCTGTGGCGCTAGGACACCGGGGTCGGAAGGGATCGGGCGACGCCATACCCATCTCCACCCTCGGGCAGGCGAAGCACGACGACCTACACCTCCACGGCGGCACTCTCGCCGACATGCCGTTGGCGGCACGCCGTCCATGAACCCAGCGTCAGCGCATCCTCCTACCCCTTGTCGAACACGAACGGCACGCTCCGCACAACGAACGAGGCCGGCTTCCCTTCGGCGAGTTGCATCTCACCCACCACCGCGAGCCGCAGCCGTCCCTCCTGAGGCCGCACCGTGACCTTCGCCTCGCCTCCCACGCGCCCCGGTAGGTCCCCCAGCCTCGCGACCGAAGCTCCGTAGGTCGTTTGCAGCTCCACTGTGCCCGTCAGTCCCTTCACCTCTTGCCGGTGGGTGCCCAGTCCGACCAACCGCACCTTCACCGCCAGCGGCGCCTTCGCAAGATGCACGGCCCCGTCGGCGGGGTCTTGCTGCCCCAGCCCCTCGAAGACGACCTTCGGCGCGTTGTGGGGCAGGTACGTGGGCCTCGAGGTAGCGGCCTCCCCCATGGCGGGTATGTGATCGGCCGCGGTGGTCGGCGTCAGGGCGAAGACCGTGAACCCGTCCGCCCCCAGCTCGCGGGCGATCTCCACCTGCGCGATCACCTGGTCTGCCGGCAGCCCCGGCGCCGAGGCCCCGATACCCGGGTAGATCGGGATCAACCCCTGCACGAACGCCATCTGCTTCGCGACCGTCCGGCGGAAGCCCGCGTTGCTGTCCGTGTAGTCCATCGGGCACACGAAGTCCAGGTAGCCCTCCTTGACCCACTTCACCCAGTCCTGTCCCACCCAGGTCCGGCAGCCCGGGTAATCCGAGAAGACCGCGGCCGAGATCTTCAGCCACGGCTTCAGCTTCCGCGCCTGTTCGCTCGTCGCGCGAACAAGCCGGGTGATCTGGTCGCACCGCCAGTCGCGGTACCGGTCGTGGAGAGCCCCGCTGTAGCAGTCGTCCGGCCACTTGGCGACCGTCAGGCCGGTGTCCTTCTGGAACCGCTCCCGGCAGCCGTCGCAGTAGCAGATGCTGTCATCCAGGTAGCGGATGTAGTCGAAGTGGATGCCGTCCACATCGTACTTGCGCGGCACTTCGAGCATGGTCTCCAGTTCGAGTTGGAAGTTCGCCGGGTTCGAGGCGCAGAGCCAGTCTACCGGTTTCCCGTCGTAGGTGACCGCCGTCCGCCCGTCCGCCCGCAGCTTGTCCACGAACTCCTTCGGCGCGTTGCCCAGGTTCCAGTTCACCTTCCATGCATGGACCTCGATGCCCCGCGCGTGCGCCGCCTCCACGCACTGCGCGATCTGGTCGCCGTGCTCCTCGAACATCTTCGAGTGCGGCAGGTACTCGCTATCATACTGCGCCAGCCCCGCCCACCACATGTTCGGCACGATGGCATTGAACCCCGCCTTGGCGATGCGATCGATCGATGCCGCCCACCCTTGCTCCGGGAAGGCTCCCACTCCGGAATGCTCCCACAGCGCCCGGAACTCACCGTCTCGCGGTCGGTGTGACATGATGTACGCCTCCTTCAGTGCCCCATGAGCCTTGTCGGCTTCCTCCGCCGCCTTGGCCGGGGCACCGCCGTCGAGTGAGGCCTGCGCGGCCTTCAGCGCCTGTTCCGCCTCGCCGAGCAGCCCGTTGATCCTGGGGAGCTGATCGCTGCCCGCCATCGTCGTCGTCACATGCTGGCGAAGCTCGTCGAGTGTGGTGAACGGCCCCACCTCCGCGACGGTCGCGATGGCCTGCTTCGCCCGCTGCATCCAGACCTGCGGCACGAAGAGCCCCACCAGCGCCGTCATCATCTGCGCCTTCGCCTCGGCGTCCGTCTCCGTGAGAACGTGCGCCATGTAGACCCCGGTGTCGCTCATCACGACGGCCGGATCGGGCGCGCGCTTCCCCTCGTCGTCCTCCCACCATCCGATGACCTTCGCGTCCTCTCGCGCCGGCTGGACCTGAGTGATGTTCCACGAGTCCTGCCGAACCTTCGTGGGCAGTCCCTCGACCCTCGGCGCGTCGAACACCACCTGGGCGAACTCCCCCGCCGGCTGCGCCGCCTTGTAGCCGACGCTGCGGATGCCCAGGAGGTCCCCCATCCCGGCGTCGAGCGAGAAGAACTCGAACACCTTCCCTCCGCCCGCCACGAACTGCTGCGCCTGCGCCAGGACCTCCGGCGCCATGTACGGGGAGTACGCGAAGATCGCCACCTTGCGTTCCGCCAGCCCACCGCCCGCGACATCCTCGTCCGTCACCAGGTCCGCGTCCACACCGGCCTTCGCCAGCACGAGCTGCATGGTCTTGGCGTAGCTCTCGACGGCCCCCGCCTCGCTCGCCACCCTCTCGAGTGACTGCGTGCTCAGGATGACCGCGACCTCCGAGGAGTGCGCGACCAGGTTATCTATGGCCGCGTAGGTGTCGCCCTCCCCGCCCTTCCACTGCGACAGGCGAATGCCGTCGATCTTCGACCAACCCGCGGGGGTGTCTTCCGAGCCGAACTGGGCCTTCGACAGCGTCACCTTCTGCCATCCGGCCTCCGGCGTGAACCCCGCGCCATACCAGCCTGCACCCGACCGAAAGTACAGCCCGAACCCCCCGCACGCCTGCGGGTTGCCGCCGTAGAAGTCGAACGTGAACCGCCCGTATCGAGTGAGGTCCAGGCTCACGTCTCGATCGTAGTAGACGCGCCCGAGGTCCTTCGTGAAGGGGCACGCCATCCGCAGAGCCGTCCCCTCCTCTGCCGTCCGGCCCGGCTGGAGCTGCGCCGGCGGCGACCCCTCCGCGGCCCGCCAGGCCTGTTGCACCGCAGCGTCGTCCGCGTAGCTGAAGTCATCGATGACGAGATCCTCCGCAGCAGCGACCCCCGCCAATGCCAACCCGATCAGCATCCCCTCACACACGAGCTTCATGGCTGCCCTCCTGCCGTTCGCCTTCGCGTGGGTCGGTCGCTCCGCGACCGACCCTGTCGCGAGTCGCGGAGCGACTCGCCTACGCGCCGTCCCTTCGGTTGGGTGTCCAGACCCGACACTCCCGTCGGCGTCCGGCCATTGCCGTTCGCGTAGGTAAGGCCGTCACTACCGCACCCCCGCCCGCTCCCTGATCTCCTCCTCGCTCAGCACCCGCCCCCAGATGCGCACCTCGTCCACCAACCCCTCGTACTCCTCCGTGCCGCCCCGCGCCCCCAGCTCGATGCGGTCGTGCCAGAAGCTGAACCTGCCCGCGAAGTCGGTGGCAGCGACCTTCTGCCCGTTGATGTACGTGGCAGCGCCCTGCGGGCCGGCCACCACGGCAATGTGTCCCCACCCGTTCTCGGAAATGAGCTGCTTCATGTTGCCGACGTAGAGCAGCCCCCCGCTGTGTTCGTTCCCATTGCTGATGACCGGGTACAGGTTGTCCGGCCCGAACCCGAACTCGAGGCGATCCGCGCCTCCCTTGCCCACGAAGATGACGCATCCGTAGTGCTCGGGATACCTCATCGGCTTCACCCACGCCTCGATCGACATCGCCTCCACCTCGGGCAGTCTCGCTCGATAGCACTGCCCTATCGCCGCCGTCTCACTCAGGTCCAGCGCCCCGCCGACCTTGCCCTCCACCCACTTGGGCTTCGTGAGCCGCAAGTCGTTGCCCAGTCCGCTCTGGTCGCGCGCGACGTCGCCCTGGCCGTCATCGAAGGACCAGTAGGCCATCAGCGCCTCCGGCCCGAGAACCGGCTGCCCTGGGGTACGCCTGGGCATCCGTTCCAGCCGGTCCGCCAGCTCCCGCACGCCCTCTCCGTGCAGCCGCAGGAGCTGTCCCCCGCCCGGCGGGAGCTGCAGCGCAACCTCGCTTCCGTCGACTCGCGTCGCCTTCGCGGCCAGTACGGTCACTGCCGTCACGGCCGGAGCGAACCCGACCCGAACCTTCCGCTCGCCCTGCCCGTCCGCCTCGGGGCCGGTGCGGGAGTCAACCACCATCGCGCACGTATCGGCGTCGTCCTTCACCAGGATCCCGATCAGCAGGTTCCCGTCCGCCGCGCGCACGAGCAGGTCATCGCTGGGCGGAAGCACGTCCTCCGGCTCAAGGCCGGTGGCCAGCACCCTCGCGCACTTTCGACCAAGCAGCTCCGGCCCCCAGCGCTCGACGTTCTCGTTGACCTGTCTCACCACGTCGTACCCGGGCAGCGTCACCGGCTTGCCGCCCTCGCGCTTGGTGAGGCAGTCGTACGTGAAGTACCAGATCCCCTGCGCCCCGTATGCCAGACACGCGTACGGCTGGAACCGGATGAGCGACGCGCTCTCCACCCCGGTGACGTTGAACATCGGCCACGAGATGAGGTGATGCTGGTTGCACGCCCTCCGCAGCTTGTCGAGGGAATCGCACAGCAGTTCACACTGCTGCTCGACCGGCCAGCCCCGCTGGTAAAGGGTCGGGTAGAGCTGCGGATCGGCGAGCGGCTGGCCCGCCTCAAGGAGACTCTCCGGCCGGAAGTCGTTCTGGCAGATCCACGGGAAGAGCTGTGGCGCGTTCCGCCGCAGGAAGTCGACCGTCTCGATCAGCTCCGGCGGCAGCTTCCCATAGTCGTCGCCGAGCAGATACCCCGCTAACGCCGGGTGCGTACCGTAGCGCTGGTGCAGCCACTCGAGCTCCGGCAGCGTTGCCGGATGGTGGAACGGGTGTGGCGTGTAGGCCGTCGCCGTCCCGCCCCAGGCTTTGTCGTTCGGCGTGTACGTGTCGACCATGACCTCGAGCCCATGCTTCTGAGCCAGGTCAAGCGACACTTGGGGCAACTCATACCTCGGCGACATCACCAGGTTGAAGTGCGCCGCCTTCACGAGCGCGTAGTCCGCCTCCGTCGCCGGCGGTGGCGCCCATGCCGCGATCACGAAGTCTCTGAACGCGAACCTCCAGCCGGCCTGTGGGTCGCTCGCCTCAGCCGACCACGCCGCGGAACAGCCCAGGGCGGCAGCTGCAACTGCTCCGGCCAGGGCCCACATCAGGTGCCCTCCTTCGCGAGCGCCGCGTACACATCCCGCATGATGGCAATCTGCCCCGCGTGCCAGGCATCGTGCTGCGCCATGCTCGCCACTACCTGCCACCCCGTGTGCGGGACGCCGTGGTGCATCGGGTTCACCCGGTCGAGGTCTTCGTCGGATGCGGCGGCGACACGGTCGCACAGGAACTCCTGCGCGCGGTCGAGGGCGACGATGACCTTCTCCGCGTCGGGTCTGTCCCAGGTCGACCCGATCAGGCGGTCGCAGTCGGCCCAGCCCAGCGTCGCCTGGCCGAACGCCTGGTCGGCGTAGATGACCTTGCAGTGGGCCACATGCATCGCGATCAGCGGCCCCCGCCGGTCGCGGAAGGGGGACCACTCCAGCTCCGCGGGCGAGGCGGCGTGGAGTGCCTTGCGCAGCGAATGCCAGGGGCTCTCCTCGTAGGCGGCACGCAGCAGGCGGACGCACACATCGCGACGCGAGGCAACGTGGAGGTCCGTCCAGTCACGGCGGCCAGGGTACCGTGCCCTTCCGGGGGGTGGAGAAAAGGGTCGCGCAAGGTCGGTATTGGCCTGGGCGCGACGCCAGTGCGTCAGCATGGCAGCCTGACCGAAGTGCCAGGCTGCGTGCAGGATCGCACCATCCATCAGCACAAAGCCCTTGAGGGCGTTGTTCCAGACGTCGCTTCGCTCCCAGAGCTGGTCGTCCCGCACCCTTCGGGCTCGCGCGTGCAGCCGCCGGCAAGCGACCTCCACGACATGGACCAGGTCGGCTGCACTTGCGGCCGGACGGCCCCTCAACTGGTCGCACTCGTCCTCGCACGGCTCGTCCGTCCGGGGCGGCAGCCCGTTCGCGTACGCCCGTGCCGCCGCCGCTGCGTGCCTCAGGATCTCCCGCGGCGTCCGCACTCGCGGGACAGGTCTGTAGGCCAGGTCCTCGTCGGTCAGCTCCGCCGTGGCCTCCGCCAGCGAGTGCCACCGGTTGCCCCAGCAAGTGTCGTGGACCATGTCGGCAAGCAGCGTGGCGATGGGATCGTCTCGGGCCATGTCAACCACCTCGACATGTGGTTCCGCACGCACCGAGTGGGCTCCTGTCGCCGACAGAGGGAATCGCCTGCCACCCTCCGAAACAGCCAGACCGAGGTGACCCCTATGCTCGCCTTCCTCGCCGCCGCTCTGCTCATCACGTCGGCCCGCTCCCCCGCGGGGGCGACCGTTCGCCTCCGCGACGGCCCCACCGGCTGCCTCGTCGCCACCGACCACTACCAGCTCACCGTCGATGTCACCTCCGACCCGATGGTGCGGCTGATGGATGCCCGCGGTCGCGGAGACCTGGCCAGCCTCGACAGCCTCTGGCTCGAAGAGGGGGGGCGCCGGTACACCCCCGCGCCGGCCGACCGTCGCCGGCACTTCCACCCGCTCCGATCCGGGCCGTACCTCGTAGAGCTCCACCTCGAGAACGTCGTGCTCGCCAGCGACGGGGGCGAGTGGCCCGGCCTCGCCGAGCTCAGCCTCTTCTGCCACGAGGACAGAGTCTACCTGCTGGCCGCGTTCATCTGCCCCAAGGGCGAGTGGGTGAACCGAGGGCTGTACGTCTACCGCGCCACCGAGGGGCACCGGGACTACCCGCCGGCCGCGCCCGCGACGTATGGGGTGGACCTCCGGCTCGCAGGCGCCGACGTGCCACCGCAGCGGTACAAGGAGGCGTGCATCCTGGGCGGAGCGCCCACGGTGGCCCTCTGCCCCACCGCGCCTGCGGACCGGGAGTTGGCATCCGGCCGCGATAGGGTCACGTTCAGCGCTCGAGCAGTTGACACCCCCTGGCAGCCGGGCTCCGCGCATGAGGTCGGGGGCGTGGTGATCGTGACCGACAGCCCCCAGCACGCGAACCGCGAGCTTGATGCCGAACAGGTCGACCCCCGCCCGGTGAGGTTCGACGTCACCATCGGCGAGGGCGGTCAGTACGACCCCGCACGCGGTGTCTACACCCTCGTCGCCCAGACCTCCGGCACCCCCGAGCCTCCCCGCGGCCTGCGCGCCGGCACGCGCTACACCGTGCGCAACACCGGGGCGCGCCGCACGATTCTGGTTGACCAGCGCGACCCGTGGGGCGGCATCAGCGGCGGCATCCTCCGCGACGGCGCCGGCGAGCCGCTGCCGATCGTGCCGCAGTTCGGACTCAACTTCCCCGAGCTCAACGCCGAGGCCGGCGAGCCCGGCTGGGCCACCATGACCTACCCCCTCGACCTCGCCGCCAACGAGACGCGCGAGGTCCGCGCCGAGCACCTCTACCACGGGCTGAGCGATCGCGAGATCATCTACCTCACCAGCCTCGACAACATCGGCGATCCCCTGCTCCTGCAGACCACGGTCGGTCGGGGCGAGTCACACACGCTCACGACCGGCCCCTACCCTGGAGATCTCAAACCTGGCAACGAGCTTCGCCTCAACGACTTCCGCCGCATCTACTCGCAGATAAAGGTCCGCTCCGTCTCGGCAATCCTGCCCACGTTCTTCGGCTATTGGGATGCCTCAGGCGCGTACCAGGGCCTCCTGTCCGGCTTCGTCACCTTCCGCGAGACCTCTCCCTTCCTCATCGACTACACGGTTGATGCGGCTACTCCCGACGGCGCGGTGACCGGCCGCGTGCGCCTTTGGCAAGCAGCCCATGCCGATATGACCCGCGTGTTCACCGATGTCTCCCTCGACGTCCGCAAAGCCGTGCGACTCTCGCCCGACCGCCCGGCGCCGCTCTTCTTCCTCCGGCACCATGCGTTCAACCCGATGGCCTTTCGCAAGTTCGGCTTCACCGCCCCCGACGGCACGACCCGGACCGGCGACCTCGACTTCAGCCGCGCGGTGCCCGTCAACGGTGCGCCGATGGGCGCCCTACCCCTCGCGTGCCTGTACCAGGCCTCGAACGGCCTCGACCAGGGCCTCCCCTGCAGCGACATCACGGGCAATCCGGGGTTCGTCCTGCTCGACTGCGACGTCACGATCGGCGGCAGGCCCGTCCGGCCTGGCTGTCATGCCTTCACTTGCGGCGCGAACGATGGGGGAGAGGATGGCGCCTACGCGCGCGACGTGGCCGTCGTACCCGCCGACAGGCTGACCGAGATCCCCGCCGGCAGCCGTATCCACTACCGCGCCGTGCAGATGGTCTTCGGCGACAACTCGTCGGACGCCACGGTGATGGAGCGCGAGCGTGACCGCTGGGCCGTGCACCCCCTGCACGCGGTTGCCACCATCGGCGAGGTGCTGTCCAGCGACCCGCCCGAGATTCGCGCCCGCGCCGGCCGCGTCGCGTGCGAGGTCACTGGCGGCGCCGACTGGGTTCCCCTCCGGGTCGTCGGTTTCCAGCCCGGCCGGAAGCTCCACGTCCGCCAGACCGACGCCTCGGGCTCGCGCGAGCTCGGCCCGGGCGCCCCAGATGAGCCCTGGTACAACGCCTGGCCCGCCAGGGACGGCCAGTGCGGGTTCACCTTCCTCATCCGCACCGACACCGCCGGCGAGCCCGTGAAGCTTGAGGCCTGGCAGTGAACGCCGCGCAGAGCGCCCTCGCCACGCTCGAACGCGTCCCTCACCGCGCTCACCAGAGGTCTCGCCTACCCTCAGGCCGAACTCGCCACCCGCCCGACGCGAGACCCGGAACCCGGAACCCGAAACCCGAAACCCGGAACGAGGCCCCCGATGACCGCCCGAGAACGCTTCTGCGCGATCGTCCGCGGTGAACCGGTAGACCGCATGCCGTATGCCTTCGGCGGGCCCAGGCAGAGCACGTTCGCCGCCTGGCGGAAGCAGGGGCTCTCGGAGGAGCAGCTCGCGAACTGGCACGCCTTCACCGGCGCCGATGGCGGCATGGGCATCGGCAAGGTGTTCTGCGGGCCGATCCCGCCTTTCGAGGAGCGCGTGATCGAGGAGACCGGCAACTACCGCATCTGGGTCGATAGCTGGGGCGTGAAGCGGCTCGACGCCATCAACCAGCCGACCCCCGGCTTCGCCACGCGCAAGTACTTCGAGTTCCCGGTGAAGACGCCCGCCGACTTCGAGGAGATGAAGCAGCGCTTCGATCCCCACTCACCCGGTCGGCTCGGGCCGGCTCCCGGCGAGGAGAACCCGCCCACGCTGAACCCCGATGGCTACCGCGCCTACTGTGGCGGCCCCGAGTGGCGAGGCCTGGCCGATGCCTGCAACCAGGCCGACGTCCCGGTGGTCGCAGGCGTCCCCTGCCTCTACTGGACTGCCCGCGACTGGGCCGGCTTCGAAGGCCTCTCGATGATGATCCACGATCAGCCGCTGCTCGTCCACGAGATGATGGAATACTGGACCTGGTTCATCATGGAGCTGCTCGAGGAGCCGCTCAGCCACATCAAGGTCGACCACGTCGTCCTGAGCGAGGACATGGCCTACAAGACCGCCGCCATGCTCTCCCCCGCCTCCATGCGCGAGTTCATGCTGCCCCGCTACCGGCGCCTCTACGCCTTCTTCAAGGAGAAGGGCGTCGACTGCGTGGACATGGATTCCGACGGCTACAACGGGCAGATTCTGGGGGTCATGCACCCCGAGGGCATCGACGCCATTTGTCCCATCGAGATCGCCGCCAACAACGACCCCGAGCGCTACCTCTCGACGTACCCGAAGCTCTTCATCTCCGGCGGCATCGACAAGCGCGAGCTACGCTTCTCGAAGCAGCAGGCCCGCGCCGAGGTCGTCCGGCGCTACGCAACCGCGCGGAAGCACGGTCGCTACATCCCCAGCGTCGACCACGGCGTCCCGCCCGACATCCCCCTCCGCAACTTCCTCTACATGGTCGAGCTACTCAGGGGCTTCGCCGATGGCGCGGACCTCGATACCTACGAACCCCCCTGCGCCCTGGAGCAGCAACTCGGGCCCATCGAGGAGATGTTCGACCCTCGCCACGCCATCGCCGAAGCCTATGGGGAGGAAGAGGAGGGGGCGCCCGGGGTCTGTTAGGCAGGTCGCCGTTGCAGGAGCGGCTTCAACCGCGACCGCTGTTCGCTCCCACGGCAACCTCAAGGCAGGTGAGCTTCGCTGAACCTCACCACCACCGCCATTTCCTCCTCGCCCAGGTCTGTCGTCCCGACCGAGTAGTACATGGTCACGACCATCCCGTCCTCGAGCTGTATCACACTCGGGTACCCGCAATCCGTGTTGAGCGATGTCCAGGCCAGCATCACCCTCTCGTCGTACCTCCACGCCTGCCCCTCGTCGTCGCTCACCATCGCCCCCACGCCAATGGGCTCCCGTCGGTTGCCCCACACGATCAGCAGCCTCCCGCTCGCCAGCCGTGCAATGTCGCCCGGGTGCTGCCCCGGCTGCGTGAGCGGCTTCGGGCCGGCCCACGTGTACCCGGCCTCGGACGAATCGAACTGGTCGAGGCTCCCGGCATCGGTGCGCACCACCGCGATCAACCGCTCGTCACTCAGCGCGACAAGCGACATCTCGTTGTGCCCCGTGGGCGACACTACCGAGAAGTCCTCCCACGTCCGCCCATTGTCCCGTGAGCGCACGATGGCGCTCATGGTCGTCTTCACCTCATCCGCGCGGGGGCGGTCGCGCCAGGCCGGGTCGTGTCCGCCGTAGATCGGCATGAGCGCCGTGCCGTCGCAAAGCATGATGACCCGGCCGAAGGGCGACCCGCCCCGCACCGCTCCCGGGTAGAGCAGCCTCTTCTCCGTCCACGTCGCCCCATTGTCGTGCGACAGCACGTAGAACATGACGTATTCGCCGGCGCTCGTGTCCCACTCGCCGCGTTCGTCGTACGTGCGGGCCTCGGAGTAGGCCATGACGATCGTGCCGTCCGGCATCTGCCCCAGAGCCGGGTTGCGATCGTCCCACTCGCTGTCCACGATGACCGCGGGCTCCGACCACGTGCGCCCCCCATCCGCCGAGCGGATCCAGTCCAGCCGCCCGCCGATCCCGATGTGCGGCGCGCCCCCTCGCACGACGGCGCCCAGCGACCCATCCTGCAGCTTGACGAGCACTGGGAAGTAGCCGCCACCCCGCACGGCCACCGCGCACACGGCACCCTCCAGCCGCGGCCGTAACAGATCGTGTCCGGCAGTCTCATCGGCCATGAGCACTCACCCTTTCGGCTGTCTTGCGCGCTGCGGCCAAAGACGAGAAAAGACGACAAAAGACGACAAAACCCGACACCCCAGCACCGCGCTCCTGCCGCAAAGACCCCATTTCCCGGCCTTCCGGCGCCTATGCCGGCTTCAGCGTAAGGTGCAGCAGGTTCATGCACCCACCCGGCCTGATCTCCTCCGCCCTCAGCGTGATCGTGTTCGTGCCCGCCGGGAGCGCCACCGTCCCCGCCGTGTGCGCGCGGTAGTCATCCCACCCCCCCGTCCCCTTCGTTGTGAAGGTCACCTCCGACTTCCCGCCCATCAGCTTGACCGCTGTTCCTTTGCTCCCGGGAGCGCAGGCATACGTGGCAATGACCCTGTACTCGCCGCCCTTCGGCAGCTCGAACTCCCAGCACGGCTGGTCGTTCGGGTTAGTCCAGTTGCCGATGGTGACCTGCCCGCCGGCGATCTCATACCTCGCCCGCTGGCCGTGTTGCGCCTGGATCGCCCCGAGCGACGCCGGCAGGTTGACCACGCCCTTCGCGTCCGGGCGGATCACCAGCGGCTCGACCCGTGGCGCGCCGTCAAGGTCGAGCGCAATCACGCTCGCCACGCGATTCGGCGCCCTCTTGGGCACGGCGATGAGCCAGTCGCCGCCGTCTCGCACGCATGCCAGCTTCGGTCGTCCCTTCGCGACCAGCGTGGCCTTCTTCACCTCGCTCTTCAGCCCCGGCACCCTCACCACGCCGTCCTGGGGCCAGTTGAACACGAAGTAGTAGAGCCGGTTGCTCTTCAGCGTCGCACGGAAGTCGTACGGGAGCCGGGGGAACGGGCTGGCCGTCGTTCCGTAGATCGCCTCCCCGTGCTTGTCGAGCCACTTGCCCATCGCCTCGAGGCGCACCGCGAACTCCCGCTGGATCGTCCCATCGGGCTTCGGGCCGACGTTGAGCAGCAGGTTCCCGCCCTTGGAGACGATGTCGACGAAGGTGCGGATCAGCCACTCCACGCTCTTGAAGACCTTCTCGGTCTTGTCGTACCCCCACCAGGAGGAGGTCATCGTGATGCAGTTCTCCCACAGGATGGGGTTCCCGTGTTCGTCCGTCACCCCCGTCGGTGGGATGTACTGCTCGGGCGTGCCGAAGTCCTCAGGCGTGTTGGAGCGGTTGTTGATCAGGATGTCCGGCTGCAGCTTCCGCCACCTCCGGTTCATCTTCGTGCTCTCCAGCTCTTCCGCCGTGTGCTCCCAGCCGCCGTCGTACCACACCGCCCCGATCTGGCCGTACTTGGTGAGCAGCTCCTCGACCTGCGCCCGCATGTACGCATTGTAGCGCGAGAGCTTCGCCTTGCCCGCCGGCCGCGTCTCGGTCTCCCACGGTCGCCGCGGGAGGTAGTCCGAGTGATGCCAGTCCATGATCGAGTAGTAGTAGCTCACCCGCAGCCCCGCCTTGCGGAACGCCCGTGTCACCTCCGCGATCACGTCGCGCTGGCAGGGCGTGTTCATCACGTTGTAGTCGGCGGTCTTGGTGTCCCACATGCAGAAGCCGTCGTGGTGCTTCGTCGTGATGGTCATGTACCTCATCCCGGCCCGCTTCGCGAGCTGCGCCCACTCGTCCGGATCGAACCGGGTGGGGTCGAACCGCGCCGGCAGCTTCTCGTAGTCCTTCACCTGCATCTGGTCCACGGTCTGGATCCACTCACCCTTCCCGAGCACCGCATACACGCCCCAATGGATGAACATCCCGAACTTCGCCTCCCGGAACCACTCGGTCCGGTCCGCCTGCGTCCTCTTCGCAATCGCCTTGCCCTTTGCCAACTGAGATGCTCCTCTCTTCCGCCGTTGACTGGACCGCGAGCATCCTTGCTCGCCTGCCCTCGTGGTGCAGCCTCCCAGGTTGTGTTCAGCAAAGGCTTTGACGGGCGAGGACGCCCGTCCTACGCGAACGGCAGCGGTTTGAACGGGCAGGAATCCCCCTTCTGCGGTGCGGTGTTCGTCGCGTAGGTCGGGCTTCCAGCCCGACAATGCCTTTCTGAACACAACCTCCATGGCTGCGGCCGTTGTGCCGCTACTTCCCCGGCCGCCATATCTGCTCCTCGGGCACCCCGATCCCATCCAGGATGCCCTCGGCATAGCTCGAGACCCCGACCTCGCTGATGTCGTGCGCATCCGACGCCGTGGTGAACAACGCTCCCCGTTCCGCCAGCTTCCGCAGGAACTCCACGTATGCCGCCTTGAACCGCGGACTGTACGCGGGGTTGTAGAACATCGCCGCCGAGTTCACCTCGATGGCCTTCCGGTGTTCCGCGCTCGCCTGCGCAAGCTCGGTGATCCGATCCTCGGGGAAGCCCTCCATCAGCCCGTCCCACCACTCGACGCTCCGCTTGTCGAGATCGCCCCCGCCGAACCAGTACGGGTGAACGAGCACGTGAACCAGCGGGTCGAGCAGCGCCCGCATGTGGTGCCGGTGCTGGATGTCGATCAGCTCGATCGGGTCCTGGGTGTCGGTATACGCCTCGTGGATGCCCCCGATCACCAACTCGAACCCGAACTCCTCCTGCACCGCCTCATCGTACGCGAAGTCCCCATCGCACTGGTCGTAGTTCAGCTCGCAGCCGAACCACATCTCAAGGTCGGTCTCGACCTGCTGCATGTCGCGCCTGATGTGGTGGAAGTTCGGAAGCTGGCTGTACGTGTTGAGGTGGTCGGTGATGGCGATGGAGGTCAGGAACCGCTCCTTCGCCCGCTGCACGATCGCCTCCACGGTCAGCGTCTCATTGCCGCACTTCTGGTAGAACGTGTGGATGTGGTAGTCGATGCCGGCTCGCATCCAGCGGAATCCCCCGATGACGTTGGCCCACGCCGCCGGAACACACCCCGACGGCTGGGCGACAACGTGTCGTTGTGAACCGGCGCACTGGTTTGACCGCGGCGGCTCGCGAATCCTCTCCGCACGCAAAGTGGGGATACGAGCTAGGGGATGGCCCCGGCGGCCCACGCCTGGAACACGGTCTGACACAACGTCATGGCCGCGTAACCACCAGCGCACAAGACCGCCAACCACTCTGCTGTCAGCGTCGCCCCTCGCGCCAAGGCCTCAGTGCTCGGCATGCCACGGCCCCTCGCCATCGGCAGGCCCAGGACGACCAGACCCAGCAGCCCGACCGCCACCCACGGAGCAGCGCAGCTGAACGCAGTCGGTCGCGGGCCGGACATGAGGCCGTACGCCGGCATGTGGACCCCCCCGAGACACAGGCAGACCAACACCACCCCCGCGCCCATGGCTATGCCCAGAGCCCAGCGCCAGCCGACCCCCGAGGGGTCGTGCGCCAACGCCGCTCTGATCCGACGCAGTGCAAGGGCCAGCACTGCCGACACCACCATGACGGCCAGCACCAGTAGCTGCAGCCACCAGACCAGCGACCCGAGGCAACACAGCCCCAGCATCCCGAGCCGCTCATCGCGGTGCTCGCGCCCTGCCGCCTCGATCCGAACACGCTGCCACGCGTCCGAGGCGTGCTGTGCCACGACCGCCAAGTCGGCCCGCCCGTTCGACGCCGCGAAGCTCAGGAAGCTCTCCAATGCCCGGGCCTTCCAGGTCCGCTTCGCGCCCTCGTCCCGCCAGTCCGTCGGTGGCTCCTGGCGCCGCTCGTACCGGGCCTCCCATGCGGCGGCGCTCAGCGGCCACACGTTGTTCCGCGCTACCCACGAGTTGTCGGGCACCTCGCGAACCAGCCGGTCCAGCCTCAGGACCGCCTCGTAGAGCTGCAGCGCCTCGCGCGCCCCCACTCGCTCCTTCTCCGCTGCGCGCCGCGCGACGAAGTAGATGGGGACCCTCGCTCCCAGCACCCACGGCGTCTCGTACTCATGGCTCGTCAGCTTGGCCCGCAGCCGGGATAGCCCTAGCCGCTGACAGGACCGGTAGACTGCCGCCCGTCGCTCATCCTCATAGTCGGAGTAGCGCCAGCCCTCCGCGGCCCTGAGAAGCGCCTGTTCGGCCCTCGGCCCATCACGGGCCGCTGTGGCAATGGTCATCTCGGCGAGATCCCAGAAGGCATTGTGTGGATCCAGCACTCGCCCGCGCCGGACGGCCTCCTCGGTCATCCGCCGGTCCCCTTGCTCGAGGGGCAAGCCCTCCCTCGGCCGCTCGACCGCCCGCGCCGCCGACCACAGCCTGCCCTGGTAGCGGTACAGCACAGCGGCCCACGCGCGTGGATCCGCCGGAGCGAGGCGGGTCAGCCTCCGGAGTGCGGCGCTGCGGAAGGCATTCTCGGAGTTGTCCGGGCCGATCGGCCAGGCCACGATGGCGACCAGCGCATCGATGGCCGGCTCGCCCTTCCGGTTGATGAGGGCGGCGATATCCCTTGCCGAGACCTCAACTGAGGGCTCAGTGGGGATCGATCACCCACCGGGCCGGAACCAGGGCGAGAGATACCCCGCGTGCCGTGGCGCTGTGCTGGTCAGCAGCCGCGCGTGTAGGATCATCATGTTCCGCGCATCCGGCCAGAACAGAAGGACGATCCAGAGGACAACCGCCCATCCCAGGGCACGCCTCAGACGAGGGCCTTTCGCCTTCCTGCCGTTCGCCTCCATGGGACCACCTCACTGACCGAGACGCCCGGGCCGCCCAACGGCCTCGCCGCGGGCCTATGTAGGCGTCTTTCCTCCCAACCAGAGCATCGTTCCGCGATCACCCTCCCCGAGAGGTGACACGCCCATGCGCGCGGAAAGGGTGCCGGCACTCCTCGGCAGCTTCACGTCGTCAGGAGGTCCACCATGGGCAAGATCGGCTTCGGTCTCATCGGCACCGGCACCTGGGGCGAGACGCATCTCAAGCTCTACTCGACCGACCCCCGCGTCCGGTTGGCCTGCATCTGCGACATCAACGAGGACCTGGTGACCAAACGCGCGAGCGAGTATGGGGCCGAGAGCTGGACCACCGACTACCGCGAGCTCCTTGCGCGCGATGATGTGCAGGCGGTCGCCATCGTGACCCCCGACTTCCTCCACTGCGAGATCGCGCTCGCCGCGGCCGAAGCGGGGAAGGACATCCTCCTCGAGAAGCCGATGGCGACGACGGTGGCGGACTGCGAGGCGATCAACGCCGCGGTCGAGAGGGCCGGCGTCAAGCTGATGATCGACTTCCACAACCGCTTCAACACGCCGTTCACGCAGACCAAGGCGGCCATCGAGGCGGGGGAGATCGGCGAGCCGCAGATGATCTCCCTCCGGCTCAATGACACGATCTTCGTCCCGACGGGGATGCTGAGCTGGGCCGGCCGATCGTCCGTCGCCTGGTTCATCGGCAGCCACTCGGTCGATCTGGTGCGGTGGCTATTCGAGGATGAGGTGGTGCGGGTCTACTCGGTGGCGCGCTCGCGAGTGCTCGCGAACCTGGGCATCACCACCCCGGACTTCTTCCACTCGGTCCTGGAGCTTTCCCGCGGTGGCGTGGCGCACATCGAGAACTGCTGGATCATGTCCGAGAGCTATCCGTCGGTCTTCGACTTCAAGCTGGAACTGATCGGAGACAAGGGCCACGTAATGGCCGATCTGAGCACCCACCGGATGCTGCAGAAGTACACCCTCGACGAAGCCGTCTACCCCGATGTCATCGGGTCGCCGATGGTCCACGGGAAGCCCGTCGGCTTCGCGGTCGAGTCGATCCGCCACTTCGTGGACTGCGTCGCCAACGACAAGCCGCCCCTCATCACCGGAGCCGACGGCCTCGCCGCCACCCAGGTGGTGGCCGCCATCCACGAGTCAGCGGCAACAGGCAAACCGGTCGACGTGTAGCCAATTCGAGGGCCAATAGGTCGTGGCGCAGGCATTCTTGCCTGCGGACGTTGGTGCTGCCGACCCCGGTCACGAGACCAGCCGCGCCCGCCGCACACTCGCCAGCATGAACACCGCCACCAGCGCGACCACCCCGAGGGTGATCATCAGCCCTGTGATCGCCGGCTCGAGCAGCCCATAGGTGAAGGCGCCGAGCAGCACCACTTGGAACGCCGCCACCCTCGCCGCCACCGATCGACCTCCGGTGACGGACGCATACACCGAGCTGAGCGCCACCACCAACGCCAGCGACGTGCAGAGCGCGACGCCCGGTCCCACGTAGCACGCGACGAAGATGAACAGCGGGTAGAAGGCGAGGAACACCAGCCCCAGCAGCACGAAGGTCTCGATCAGGTAGCGTCGGTCCTGGCGCGGCAGCCCCGTGACGAACAGCGCTCCCAGGTACAGCACCAGGAACAGCGGCGCGAACCGCGCAATGGGCAGCAGCCGTTGGGCGTTCTCGCCGACTCGCTCGGCCAGCGCGCTGGGCGACTCCTTGGCCGGGAAGTTGATGATGATGTCCTTGGTGGTCAGCAGGCCGTCGTGATCCCACACATACTGCCAGCCCCGCGCCGTCCGCTTGCTCTGCGGGTCAGGCTGCAGCGACTCGCTCGGGATCTCCACCTGACGTCCCGGCTCCAGCCCGTTCACTGTCACCACGAAGCGGAACCTCTTCGACAGCCGGTTCTTGTCCAGTGCGTACCGGTAGCTCCCTTCGCCGCGTGCGGTGTAGGCGATCGAGATGCTCTTCGTCTCCTTCGGCTTGAACCACCCCACCCAGCGGATGCCGGCGATGCTGTAGGAGGTCCGGTCCTCGTCCTCCTCGTTGTTGACGAGCAGCTTCGGCCCGCTCACCGTCGAGCAGCCGCTCGGGAAGGGAAACGCGACGGCGATCCGGACGCCCTTCCGCTCCACGTCGGGCGCTCGCACCGCGTACCGGGCCTCGAACGCCGCCGTGTACGTGGTCACGTACTGCCCCTCGGCCTGCCGGTACCCGACCGTCAACGTCACCGTCGCCTCGGTCGAATCGATGTTCACCGGCGGCAGCGCCTGACGGGACGGCACGCGCGCCTCGTCCGCCTCCCTGTCCCCCCAGCCCGCGGCTGACGGTGGGTACTGGCTCGGCTGCGCCCTCTGCCGCTCCATCAACGAGTAGCTCGGCGGTCCCCCCCCGGCCATGCCGGGAGCCCCCGACGCAACCGCATGCGGTGCGCCCGACGCCGCCGCGTTGAGCCTCATCTGCTCCCCCGGGGTCAGCGGGTTCGGACGAACCACCCGGTCGTTCAGGGTCTTCAGATCACTGGCAGTCGCTGCGCCGGGCGGCCCCATCTCCTCCAGCTCGACGGACGGCTCCGCCTGCTGGATGACCGGTGCGGCGTAGCTGGCCGGCAGAACCGGCGATGCCGCCCGCCTCGACTCCGCCCTCCTCTCCACCGGCGAGCCGTCGTCCCAGACTCCCTCCGCGTGTCCGGCAGCTCCCTCCAGCTTCGGCGCGCCCAGCCCGCCGGCCCACATGACGCTCGGCCCTGCAGCCGCTGGGGCGGCTCGCTTCGCCATCAGGCTGTCCCTACCGATCGCCACCACCCCCATGCAGACCAGGAGCAGTGCGCCCACGGCACCGGTCGCCCACACCCACTGTACCGGAATGTCCCGCCGGAAGAAGCCGCGCACCCCCCTCCCCGCCGGCTCGCGGTCTGCGATCGCGGCTGCGACCTTGGCTGCGAGGTCCCCGGGCGCCTTGTGGCGCCAGAACGCCGCGGTGTAGAGCGCTCCCTCCTGGCGCACCGCGGCCAGCTCGGCCGCGCACTCGCGGCACGACACGGCGTGCTCCGCCATCCGCTGCGCCAGGTGCTCGGGCAACTCACCATCGGCGAAGGCCACCAGCCTGTCACGAAACGCGCTACACCGCATCGACATTGCCCCTTCCCACGTCCCTACCATTCGCGTAGGTCGGTCGCTTCCCGGCCTGAGCCTGTCGAAGGCCCACAACCGACACCGCCGTCGTCGTTCCCGTCACCTGTCACCTGTCACCTGTCACCTCCTACGCCGCTCCCTCCGGCACGCTGGCGAGGAACGGGGATAGCCGCTCCCGCAGCATCCGCCTCGCGCGCACCAGACGCACCTCGACGGCGCCCTCGGTGATCCCGAGGGCCGAGGCGATGTCGCGGTACTTCATGTCCATCCCGAAACGCAGAATGGCGACCATGCGGTAGGTCTCCGGAAGCGATCGCACCGCCTCCTGGACCTGCCGCAACGTCTCGCGGGCTCCGGCGGCTTCCTCCGGATCCGCGGTGGGTTCATGGGCGGCCCCGATTCCGGTCGCGCTGTCATAGGGACGTGCGAGGAGCCTTTGGCGTTGGCGAGCGAAATCAAGGGCCACGTGCGCTGCAATCCCCCGCAACCAGGAGCCGACTGCCGACCGGTTCTTCAGCCGCCGCAGGCTGCAGAAGCCCCTCACGAACGCCTCCTGCGCCGCGTCCTGCGCCTCGTCCGCCGGCCCCAGGAAGTGCCGGCAGACGGAGTACACCGCCTCCTGGTGGCGGCGGACGAGGTGAGAGTAGGCTTCGCGATTGCCGGCTAGAGTGGCGGTCACCAGTTCCTCGTCGGTCGGCTCCACGGTCGACACCTCGCACATGCAGCGTCCCTTGCCCGTATGTCGCTCAAGCCGCTGGGATCCCTACAGCCATCTGGGAACTCAACGCCGCCCGGCCCTCCGCCCCGGGCGGGAGGCCTGCGGACAATGGGGGGCGAATCCGTCGCCAACATCGCCTTGCTGTTCTTGGGACGCTTGCCCGCCGCCCGTTGTTTCCTGGCATGGCACTCGGGCAGGCCTCCTTGATCGGGGGGTCCGCCGTGAAGCTGAACACCGCCTCGCTGGACGACATCCGAGCCGGCAAGGTCACCGACGTCTACTTCGACCGCGCCATTGCGGTGCTCGAGGGTTGCGACGCGGACAAGCCGGTCACCATGGAGGTGACGTGCTCCTCGTTCCCCGAGGGCTACGGCTACGCGATCCTCGCCGGGCTGGATGAGGTCGCTGCTGTGGTGGATGGGCTCTCGATCGACATCGATGCCGCGCCCGAGGGCGCGCTGTTCCTGACCGGGGAGCCGGTCATGCGCCTGAGTGGCCCCTACACACGCTTCGGCGCGATGGAGACCGCCCTCCTCGGGCTCCTCTGCCAGGCGTCCGGGGTGGCGACCAAGGCCTCTCGCTGCAAGCACGCGGCGGGTGATCGGATGGTCATCAGCTTTGGCGCGCGCCGGATGCACCCGGCCATCGCGCCGATGATCGAGCGGGCGGCTTACCTCGGCGGGTGTGACAGCGTCGCGGTCGTGCACACCGCAGGGCTGCTCGGCATCCCCCCCGCCGGCACCATGCCCCACGCGCTGGTGATGCTCATGGGCGGGCTGCGCGCCGCGCTCGAGGGCTTCCACGAGCACGTGCCCGAGAGCGTGCCCCGCGTGGCCCTCATCGACACCTTCACCGATGAGAAGTTCGGCGCCCTCGAGGCCGCCCAGACGCTGGGGAAGCGCCTCGATAGCGTGCGCCTGGACACGCCGGGATCGAGGCGGGGCGACTTCGAGGCCATCCTTCGCGAGGTCCGCTGGGAGCTCGACATCCGCGGCTACCAGCATGTGAAGATCGTGGTGAGCGGTGACATCGACGAGGCCGCGATCCCGCGCCTGAACCCCTTGGTCTCCGGCTACGGCATCGGCACGGCGATCAGCAACGCGAGAGTCATCAACTTCGCCATGGACATCGTGGCGATCGAGGGCGCCCCCATCACGAAGCGGGGCAAGAGGTCGGGGGCTAAGGACGTCTGGGCCTGTCGCGGCTGTGGGGCGAGGCAGGTCACCCTCGCCGGTCACGAGCCCCCGGCCTGTCCCTGCGGCGGCGCCTGGGAATCCCTCCTCAAGCCGTTCTTGCGTCAGGGCAAGCTGGTCGCCAGCCTGCCGGCCCCCGGCGAGATCAGGCAGCAGGTCCTCGCCGAGGTGGCGGCCTGGCACCGCCAAGGGGCCGATCGGGCTACCCCCCAGAGTACGCTTGTGCTATAATCTCGCCAGGGCAGAGAGGAGGGACGAGACTGATGCCGCACCCCCGTTTCAGCGGCGAGGAGATCGTCCGTCGCGGCCAGGAGCTGTACGAGCGCGACATCCGTGGGAAGGTCGAGGACGGCAACAAGGGCAAGATCCTGGTCATCGACATCGAGACGGGCGACTGGGAGATGGACGAAGACCACCTTGCCGCAGCTCACCGGGCACTCGCCAAGCACCCAGGGGCCGCCCTCTTCGCCCTGCGCATCGGCTACCCCGCGCTGGCCAGGATCGGTGGCACGTGGGGTTCGCTACAGGGATGATACGCGGCCAACTCGCCTCCAATGGGCAGGCACTTGTGGCACTGACGCTCCGCGGGCCGAGCGGCGCGCATCGAGCCGTGAGCGCCCTGGTCGATACGGGGTTCAGCGAGTTCCTCGCCTTGCCTGAGAGTCTGATCACCGACCTCGGCCTGCCCTATGTCGACACCCACCTGGCTATCCTCGCGGACAACAGCCTGGTTGAGGCCCATGTCTGCGAGTGCCAGGTGCTCTGGGGTGACGAGTACCGGGATGTGCTTGCTCACCAGATGGCAGGAGGGCCTGTCATCGGCATGTCCCTGCTTCGCGGCCACCGGCTGACGGTCGACGTCATCGAGGGTGGCGACGTCACCATCTCCGCCCTCGCCTGACTCCTCCTCCCACCCAGCCGTCCCCTGACCCCTGACCCCGGCCGTCCTGTCGTTGCCCATTGCCCGTTCCCTGCCGTTCTGCTATATTGACCCCGCTGCAGACACCTACGGGGCCGTCGGGAGCGGGTCGTCCGAGGGCATGTTGGGGATCTGTCGTGTTTCCGGTCGGGGGCCGTTCCACGCCCGTCAGACAGGGGAAAGCCGCCGCGCCGCATGAAACCTGATCCCGCTGTCGTCGTAGCCCTGGAGGGCGGCGGCTCAAAGACGGTGGCGCTGGCGGTCGACCTTACCGGTCAGGTGGTCGCCTGGGGCCGGAGCGGATCGTCGCTGACGCTCTACGTCTCCCACGAGGACGCCATCGCCGCCATCGAGACGGCGCTCGGCTCGGTCACCCGGGGGATCGACCCGGAGCGCGTCGGCGTGGTCTGCACCGCGATGGTGGGGCTCGGGTACAGCGCGGACCCCACGGGGCCCCTCGCCCGGCGCTTCCCGAATGCCCGAATCGTGTCGATGGGCGAGGGCGACGCCGCGCTGGTCGGCGCTACGCTGAGCGACCGGGGAGCGGTGGCGTCGGCGGGCACCGGCTCGTTCGGGCACGCCGTCGGCGAGAGGGGCCAGGTCGGACACACCGGCGGGCACGGCCCGCTCGTGGGCGATGAGGGCAGCGGGCACTGGGTGTCCATCGAGGCCATCCGTCGGGCTTTCTGGAGCCTTGACGGCCGCACGCAACCCACCGCCCTCGCCGAGCGCATCTGCGAGCACTACCGGCTAAGGCATCTCTGGGAGATCATCGGGCGCTTGTACGGCTCCGATCGGTTCAGCCGGCACGAGGTTGCCTCACTGGCGCCCGTGGTCGTTTCGGTTGCAGAGGAGGGCGACGCGGTCGCCCAGGGAGTGCTCGAGGACGCGGCCCGACAGCTCGCAGTCATGGTCGCCGCCGCCGTCCAGCAGGTCCGGCGAGCAGGCGACGGCTGGACCGCGGCCATTCCGTTCAGCTGCACGGGAGGGCTCGCCCTGGGGGCACCCTCCCTGCGCGAGGCCGCAAACCGGGAGGTGGCCCGGCTGGTGCCGGAGGTCGTACCTGTCGGCCCCTACCTGCCTGCGATCGGCGGCGTCGCCGTCCACGCCTTGCGGGAAGCCGGGGTGGGTGTTGAGGGGGACGTCTCCGCCGCACTCGGACGGACCTTGCCTCCGGAAGCGGGCGCACCAAGAGGCGACGTGCTAACCCCATCATAGGTGAGACAGCCCATGCTGGCCAACGACTACCTCAAGGTCATCCGCGACGTTCTCGACCGCATCGAGAAGACGCAGATGGAGAGCATCATCCAGGCTGCCGAGATGGTCGTCGAGTCGGCCGTGGCCGGCGGCGCGTGGCATCTCCATGATACGGGGCATCTCGTATCGCGGGAGCTGATCCACCGGGCCGGCGGACTGCTGCTCATCAACGCCCTCGACGTCTCCTTCTCGGTGAGCGACCCGGTGCGCCCGAGCGTCCACCGAAAGCAGAAGGCCGTTGCGCGAGGCGACCGCGTCGCGGGCCTGGCGGAGCACATCGTCCGGGCCTCCAACCTGGTCGAGGGGGACGTACTCACCATCGGTTCGGTCTCTGGGCGCAACGCCTCCTCCATCGACCTGGCCCTCGCGGCCCGCGAGGCGGGAGTCAAGGTCATCGCGGTCACCAGCCTCGCCTACTCAAGTGGCGTCACCTCCACCCACCCCACGGGGAAGCGGCTGTTCGAGGTGGCCGACCTGGCGATCGACAACTGCGGGGTCCCCGGAGACGCGGCCATCGAGGTCAAGGGTCTCGACACGCCCTTTGGCCCCACCTCCGGCATCGGCGCGGCGATGGTCTGCTGGTGCATCTGCGCCCAAGTCGTCGAGCGGCTGCTCGCCCTCGGGCACAAGCCCCACCTCTTCAAGAGCGCCAACCTCGACGGGGGCATGGAGTTCAACCAGAAAGCTGAAGAGGAGTTCCGGCTGACGGGAATCTAGGCGAAATGGGACTGGACCCTTTTCGCCGCCGTCCAGGCGAAAAGGGGACTGTACCATTTCACCGCCGCTCGGGGGGTGCTCGATGGCTCTGGCGACTTTCGTGCTCACCGTCTCTGAGAGCAAGCGACTCATCGCCAAGGGCGTGGCGGCTCTGCCGTGCATCCGACGGGCGATGGCGAAGGGCTACGTCGCCGTGGGCAAGGGCACGACGAACGCCTACGTGCTCGAGGAGTTGCTCGGCAAGCCGGTCGAGAAGAGGGGCTACGTCCTCGGGGCGACCATCCCCGCCAAGGGCGCGGCCCGCGCCTCTCTGCTTCCGGCCTCCATTCCCGAGGTCGTCTTCCAGGACGGCCAGGTCGTCGACGGCCTGACACTCCAGGCGGCCATCAAGGAGATGGGTTCGGGCGATGTGGTGATCAAGGGGGCCAACGCTCTGGACTACAAGCACCGCACGGCCGCCGTGCTGGTGCAGCACCCCGAGGGCGGGACGATGGGGCTCATCGCCGGCCGACTGCACGGCAGGAAGATGAGCCTGGTCATCCCGGTCGGGCTGGAGAAGCAGGTGGTAGGCGACATGCGTGCGGCGGAGGCGGCGCTGCTGGCTGCCGGCGCGGAGGCCTCGACCAGCCCGTCGCTTTGGACCATGACCGGCGAGATCGTCACCGAGATCGAGGCGCTCCAGGCGCTTTCCGGGGCGCAGGTGATGCAGATCGCGGCCGGTGGCATTGGCGGAGCGGAAGGGGCCGTGTGGCTGATGGCGACGGGCACCCACGACGAGGTCGCCTCGGCCGTGGCCGTCGTCACGGACATCCAGGGCGAGCCGCCGTTCACGTCCGCGTAGTGCAGGGGGCGGCATGGAACGCGAGGCGATGTACTGGGAGGCCGAGGGCGACCGGATTCGCTGCCGGCTTTGCCCGCACCGTTGCCTCATCGCCCAGGGCAAGCGGGGCCTCTGCACCGTCCGGGAGAACCGGGGCGGGCGCCTCGTCCCCCTCACCTACGGACAGGTCACCTCGGTCCACATGGACCCGATCGAGAAGAAGCCGCTCTTCCACTTCCACCCGGGCAGCCAGATCCTCTCGATCGGTGCTCGGGGCTGCAACCTGAGCTGCGACTTCTGCCAGAACTGGGAGATCTCGAAGGAGGAGGCATCGACCCACCCTCTCGCTCCCGGCGACGCCGTCGCCCTCGCCGTGCGGGAGAGGCGAAAGGGCGGGAGCATCGGGTTGGCCTTCACCTACAACGAGCCGCTCATCTGGTACGAGTACCTGATTGACACCTGCCGGCTGGCACGCGACCAGGGTCTCAAGAACGTCCTGGTGACGAACGGGGAGATCGAGGAGGAGCCGCTCCGGGAGCTGCTGCCTCTCATCGACGCGATGAACGTCGATGTGAAGTCGATGTCGAGCGACTTCTACCGGCGTCTCTGCCATGGGCCCTCGGAGCCGCCGCGCCGAACGGTCGAGACGGCGGTCGGCCGTTGCCATGTAGAGGTCACGAACCTGCTGATCCCGGGCGAGAACGACGCCCCCGAGCAGATCGGGGAGCTGGTAGACTGGCTGGCCGGAGTGAGCGACCGGGTCCCGGTGCACTTCTCCCGGTATCACCCGGCCTACCGCATGAGCAAGCCCCCGACGCCCCTCGCCTCGCTTGAGCGCGCCTGGCGCCTTGCGACGGAGAAGCTCAGGTACGTGTACGTGGGCAACGCCGCCCTCCCCGGAACCGAGGACACTCGCTGCCCGCACTGTGGGGCGGTGGTGGTGGAGCGGGCGGGCTTCTGGGGGGCCGAGTTGAAGCTGAAGGACGGGAAGTGCAGCGCCTGCGGGCACGAGGTGGACATTGTCACCTGACCGGATGGGGGAACACGCCGGCGCCGGCACGCGCGGGACGCGAGTCGCCCGAGCCTTCGAGCTGGGCCGCGTCCTCCGCAAGTACGGCTTCGCATGGTTCCTCCACCAGAGTGGGCTGGGTGAGTGGGTGCCGCGGCGTCTTGCGCGATCCGACATGGCACGCGGGCTTCCCGCCCGCGTGGCCTTCCGTCGGGCGCTGGAGGAGCTCGGACCAACCGCCGTCAAGCTCGGGCAAGTCCTGAGCACCCGGGCCGACGTGCTCCCCCCCGAGTGGGTCGCCGACCTGCGCGGCCTCCAGGATGACGTGGCCCCGGTGGCCTTCGAGCAGATCCGCCGCGTCGTCGAGGACGAGTTCGGTCGGCCCCTCGAGGACCTCTTCGCCGAGTTCGAGGAGACGCCGGCCGCCGCCGCCTCCATGGCGCAGGTCCACTCCGCGGTCCTGCCCACGGGAGAGCGAGTCGCGGTCAAGGTCCAGCGGCCGGGCGTCCGGCAGGTGGTGGATGGCGACCTTGCCCTCCTGACCCAGGTAGCCCGAATGGCCGAGACGCGGATCACCTGGGCCGCGCGCAACCATGTCTCGGACTTCGTCGATGACCTCACCTTCAGCTTGCGGGGCGAACTCGACTTCACCATCGAGGCGCGGAACACCGACCTGATCCGGGCCCACCTCGCCGACGATCCCGGCGTCACCGCGCCCGTCGTCCACCACCCCCTGTCGGCCGAGCATGTGCTCACTACCGGGTGGATCGCCGGGCACAAGTGCGCCGATACGGCCGCTCTCGAAGCCCTGCGGATCGACCGCGCGGAGGTCGCCCGCCGAATCGCCGGCGCCGTGCTGCGGCAGATGCTGCGGGATGGGTGCTTCCACACCGACCCCCACGGCGGCAACCTGTTGATCGGCGAGGACGGCGCCGTCTATCTGCTCGACTGCGGTAACATCGCCTTCATCCCGCCAGAAATGCGCGACGAGCTGGTCCATCTGCTCTTCGCTCTCCTGGAGGGCGACGCCGACGACCTGGCGACCGGGCTCACGACCATCGGCATGGCCACCGAGCAGACCGACCTCACCTCGCTCCGGGGCGACATCAGCCGGTATCTGGTGCACTTCCACACGCTGAGCACCTCCGACGTCGGCGTCGGGCAGATGCTGGAGGAGATGCTCTTCCTCATCTACCGCCACCAGATCGCCATGCCGCCCGTCTTCGCGCAGATGCTGAGGGCGCTGATCCTGACCGATGGCGAGTGCCGTGCCCTGGACCCGGAGTTCGACTTCCGCCAGGCCGCCAAGGAGATCGTCAAGGAGACCCTCTGGCGGACCACCCGACCCCGGGCGCTGGCCCGTGGCGCGTACCGGATGGCGCGCAGCCTGAGGCAGTACACCATGGTGCTGCCGCAGCAGCTCTCCAACGTCCTCCGCAAGATCGAGTCGGGCGGCGCGAAGGTGCGGATCGAGTACGACGACCTCGAGCGCCCCATGCACCGGCTGGACATCATGTTCAACCGTCTGGCGTTCAGCATTGTGATCGCCGCCATGATCCTGGCGCCTGCCCTCTGGATGCAGGTCGACGTGCAACAGGCTCGGCCCCTCTGGCACCCTGCCCACCTGCTCCTCGGCGTGGGCGTCACGCTCGGGGCCTGGCTGCTCTACTCGATCCTCCGCTCCGGGAGGCTGTAGCGGCAGGTGCGAGTGGCACTAGCGCTAACACAGGGGCCGTGCCGTGTAGGGGCGCGATTCATCGCGCCCGATCCTGTAGGGGTGCCCTTCATGGCGCCCGAGAGCCGTGAATCGGCGCTCAAGGGCATGAGTGAACTGCCGCTCGTTCTGGCTTCGGCCTCGCCGCGTCGTCGCGTGTTGCTCGAACAGGCGGGCCTCGAGTTCTCGGTGCTCGCTGTCGAGGGGGTCGAGGACAGCCCGGAGGACGGCAGCGATCCCGTGGCTCATGCCCGGGCGAGCGCCGAGCAGAAGGCCCTGGCCGCCTCGGACCTCCGTCCCGGCGCGCTGGCGCTCGGCGCCGACACCGTGGTGGCGCGGGAAGGGCGGGTCATGGGCAAGCCCAGCACTCCGGCCGAGGCGCGGGAGATGCTGGCCGCCCTCGGTGGGCGCGTGCACGAGGTCCACACGGGCGTGGCCTTGGCCTGGGAGGGTGAGGTTGTACTCTCGGAGGTCGTGACAACGCAGGTCACCTTCCGCCGGCTCTCCCCGGCCGAGATCGAGGCCTACGTCGCCACCGGGGAGCCGATGGACAAGGCCGGGGCGTATGGCATCCAGGGGCGAGGTGCGCTGCTGGTGCAGAAGATCGACGGGTGCTACTCCAACGTCGTCGGCCTGCCTCTCAGCCGAACCTGGGAGATGCTGGCCGAGGCGCAACACCTGATCACGAACCGTCGTGGAGGCGGACAGTGCTGAACAGGAGACGGATTGGTGGCCGCCATCGGCCGGCGTGGACGCGCTTCTTCTCGCGGTTGGGCCGGAACATGGGCATTGACCTGGGCACCTCGAGCACCTTGGTGCATGTGCAGGGCCGGGGCATTCTCCTCTGGGAGCCCTCGGTCGTCGCGATCGACCGAGACACCAACGAGGTTCTGGCCGTCGGCGCCGATGCCAAGCGCATGATCGGCCGGACCCCGGGGTCGATCTCGGCGATCCGCCCCCTGCGCAACGGTGTCATTGCCGACTTCGAAGTGACCGAGGCCATGCTGGGCCACTTCATCGAGAAGGCCCACCGGCGGCGCATCTGGGAGCACCCGCGCGTCGCCGTAGGCGTCCCCTCGGGCATCACCGAAGTCGAGCAGCGCGCCGTGGAGGACGCCGCCCGCGCCGCGGGCGCGTGGGAAGCCCGGATCATCGACGAACCCATGGCCGCCGCCATCGGGGCGGGGCTCCCCGTCGCCGAGGCCGTGGGCAGCATGATCGTCGACATCGGGGGAGGCACCACGGAGGTCGCGGTCATCTCGCTCGGCGGCATCTGCACTCAGGGCTCCGCCCGGATCGCCGGCGATGAGATCGACGAGGCCATCCAGAACTACGTCCGCCACGAGCACAGCCTCTACATCGGGGAGACGACGGCCGAGAAGATCAAGACGGAGATCGGCTCCGCCTACCCCACGCACGATGAGGCCTCGATCAACATCCGCGGCAAGGACCTCGTCGCCGGGCTGCCCAAGGCGATCACCCTACCGTCCGGCGCGGTGCGGGAGGCCATCCGCGAGCCGGTCATGTCCATCGTAGAGCTGGTGAAGGAGACGCTGGATGCTACCCCTCCCGAGCTGGCGGCTGACATCATGAACCGCGGAATCGTCCTCGCCGGCGGCGGGGCGCTGCTCCGGGGGTTGGATCAGCTCATCTCCTCGGAGACCGGCATCCCCGTCTACGTCGCCGAGGACCCGATGACCTGTGTCGTCTTGGGCGCCGCCAAGTACCTCGAGGAGCTCGACGCCCACGACCACCATCACGACCGGTAAGCGGTGATCGGCAAGGGGTAAGGGGGAACGGTAGAGGCAAAGGGCCAGAGCCGAGCCAGGCTCGGCCTTACGGTGTGATCGGCCCGCCGTTTCCGGCTACCGCTCACCCCTTGCCGCTTACCGGTGACGTACCACCTATGCGCCGACGGCCCTTCTACCAACAACCTGAGTGGCGGTCCTTCGCCGCGCTGACGCTCCTCGCCGTGGTGCTGACCGTGTGGCATCACCGGGCGAGCAATGCCAACCGGACGAGCCTGCCCGAGGGTGTTGTTGGGGCGGTGATCGGCCCGCTACAGTCCCTCTCCTCTCGGGGATGGGAGGGGGCGGCGCTGACCTTCAGATCGGTCGGCCGAGCCCGGCAGCTCGCCGAGGAGAACGAGCGCCTGAGGAGGCAGATCGCGGAGAAGGAAGCCCGCCTCACCGAACGCCAGAACGACTACCTGAAGTACCTGCGCCTGCTGACCGAACTCGGCTTCCCGGAGCCCCTGCCCCCCGACACCATGCCGGCGCGGGTCATTGGGCGATCAGGCGCCCGGTTCCTCAAGCAGACCATCCACATCGAGGCCGCGGCGGGGCAGCAGATCCGGCAGGGCGACGTAGTGCGCACCGAGAAGGGCCTCGTAGGCCGCGTCGTCTCTGCACAGGGCAACCGGGGCACGGCGACGATCCTGCTCGACCCGAACAGCGGCGTCGCGGCGGTCGTCCAGCCCTCGGGCGTGGTGGGTTCGGTGCTCGGGCCGGACCTGACCAGCCCCGATCCGGACCTGCTGCGGCTCGCACGCCTTGATCGCGATGCCGCGATCTCCATCGGCGAGCGGGTCCTGACCGCGGCCATCGGCGAGACCTACCCGAAGGACATTCCGATCGGTGTGGTCGAGGAAGTGATCGGCGGCACCGCGCCCGGTGAAAGCAAGACGGCGCTGGTACGGCCCTATGTGGCGTTCGACCAACTCGGCTGGGTGCAGGTCATCCGGCCACCGTCATAGACCGGACGGCCTCTGGGTCAGCCATGCTGATACTCTCGCACTGCGTCACGTTCCTGTTGGCGGCGGCGTTGGAGAGGGCCTGGCCGCAACCCCTTCGCGTCGCCTCCGTGGCGCCTGACCTGGTGCTGGTGCTCGTCGCCTGCATCGGCATCACCCGCGGGCCAGTCGCCGGCTACGCCGCGGGCCTGGTAGGTGGTCTTCTCTCCGCCGCCTCCACCCAGGGCCCGTTCGGCACGATCCTGCTCAGCCACATGGCCGTCGGCTTCCTGGCCGGGCAGGCGCGGGGGAGGGTGTTCGTGGACCACATCCTGGCCGCCCCGGTCGTCGCGGTCCTCGCAACCCTCCTCGCGGCCGTCATCCAGCTCGTCGTCGCCCCGCCTCCCGCCTTCGTGCCCTGGCTCGGGCAGCTGGGCATCGGGTTGCTGTACAACGCGCTGATTTCGCCGATCTCGTACACATACGCTCGAGCCGTGAACCAGCGCTGGCCCGCTCGGGCGGAGGCCTGACGCCGGTCACCCGGTCCGCCGCCAAGCCGTGCGGACCTAATGGCCGTTGCCGCCACCATGACGCATGTGCCGGCAGTGTAGGGGCACGGTCCATCGCGCCCGATCGTGTGGAGGCGCCATTCATGGCGCCCGCCACTGCCGCCCTGGAGGGGCACCAACCCCATGGTCGTCGTAGGCATAATCCCGGCTCGCTACTCCTCGACTCGCTTCCCCGGGAAGGTGCTGGCCGAGGTCGCGGGCAAGCCCATGGTCCAGCATGTGTACGAGCGCGCCTCCCGCGCGGCGGGGCTCACGAAGGTGATCCTGGCCACGGACGATCAACGTGTCGCCGACGCCGCCCGGGGCTTTGGGGCCGAGGTGGCTCTCACCTCGCCCGAACACGCCTCCGGCACCGACCGCCTCGCGGAGGTCGCCGGGGGGCTGCAGTGCGACGTCGTGGTCAACATCCAGGGCGATGAACCCCTCATCGATCCCGCGATCATCGACCAGGTCGTCGAGCCGCTGCTGCTTGGCGCCGATGTCCGCATGGCCACTCTCGCGACACCAGTCAGGAACGCCGAGGAGTACGGGAGCCCGACGGTGGTGAAGGTGGTCATTGACGCGCAAGGCGACGCCCTGTACTTCTCACGGCGGCCCATTCCGTACCTCCGGGTGGATGACCCGGGGAAGCGCGAGCAGGCCCTCGCCAGGTGCGTGCATCCCGAGACGGGGTGGCGGCCCCTGAAGCACATCGGCCTCTATGCCTACCGGCGCGAGACGCTGCTCTGGTTCGCCGGGCTGCCGAAGTCGGTGCTCGAGGCCACCGAGGGCCTGGAGCAGCTCCGCGCGCTCGAGAACGGTTGCCCGATTCGCGTGGTCATCGTGGACTACTCACCCATCGGCGTGGACACACCGGAGGACCTGGAGCGAGTCCGGCCGCTGCTGGAGGCTCAAGGTGAGTGAGACCGTCAGGACGGTCACCGTCGCGGGGCAGGTGATCGGCGGGGAACGCCTCGCCCTCATCGCCGGCCCGTGCGTCCTGGAGGACGAGCGGACGAACCTCGAGATCGCCTCCCGGCTGCGCGATCTCGCCGGCGAGCTCGGCCTCCCGTACATCTTCAAGGCCTCCTTCGACAAGGCCAACCGCACCTCGGTAGACTCGGCCCGCGGTCCGGGCCTGGAGGCTGGCCTCGCCCGGCTTGCCGCCATCCGCGACGCCGTGGGCGTGCCGATCCTCTCCGATGTCCACACGCCCGAGCAGGTGCCCGTGGCGGCCGAAGTGCTCGACATGCTTCAGATACCTGCCTTCCTCTCCCGGCAGACCGACCTACTGGTCGCGGTGGGCGCAAGCGGGAAGCCGGTCAACATCAAGAAGGGGCAGTTCCTCGCGCCCGATGACATGCAGCACTGCATCGGGAAGGTCCGCTCGACGGGGAACGAGGCCATCACCCTCTGCGAGCGCGGCTCGACGTTCGGCTACCACAACCTCGTGGTCGACATGCGCGGGCTGGTGGTCATGCGCGCGTTCGGCTACCCCGTGATCTTCGATGCCACGCACAGCGTGCAGCTCCCTGGCGGCGGGGGCGGGAAGTCGGCCGGCGAGCGCGAGTTCATCGTTCCCCTCGCCCGCGCGGCGGTGGCGGCGGGCGTTGACGGCATCTTCGCCGAGGTCCATCCCGAACCTGAGCGGGCCGCGTGCGACGGCCCGAACATGCTTCGCCTCGCCGAGGTGCCCGCGCTGCTCAGAACGCTTCTGGAGGTGAGGGCGGCTTGTCGCAACTGAACGAAGCCCAGATCATCGAGGCAGCCCGAAGTGCCATCGAGACGGAGGGGCAAGCGGTCGGCGCGCTCGCCGATCGGGTCGGCAAGTCCTTCGTCGAGGCCGTCCGGCTGCTGCTCGACCTGCGCGGGCAGGTGGTTGTGAGCGGCGTCGGCAAGTCCGGCGCCATCGGCAGGAAGATCGCCGGCACGCTCTCCAGCACCGGCACCCGCGCCGTCTTCATGCACCCCGTCGATGCCGTGCACGGCGACCTGGGTGTGGTGTCGGAAGACGACGTCGCGCTCCTGCTCTCAAACAGCGGCGCGACGGATGAGCTCATCCGGCTGTTGCCCGTGCTCAAGCGCCGGGGCACGCCGATCATCGTCATCGTCGGGAACGTGGACTCGACCCTCGCGAAGGAAGCCGACGTCGTCCTCGATGCCCGGGTCGAGCGCGAAGCTTGCCCGCTAGGGTTGGCGCCCACGGCGAGCACTGCGGCCCAGCTCGCGGTAGGCGATGCGCTGGCCATCGCAGTCATGACCGCCCGCGGCTTCTCGCCCGACGAGTACGCGGAGCACCACCCCGCGGGCGCTCTCGGCCGGCGCATCCTCCTCCGCGTGGGCGACATCATGCACTCCGGGCCCGACAACCCCGTGGTGACCCTCGACGCCACCGTCCTCGATGCCGTGCTCGTGATGACCCGCGCCTCGGTTCGCGGCGTAGTGAGTGTCGTTGACGCTTCCGAGAAGCTGCGGGGCCTCTTCACCGACGGCGACTTCCGTCTGCTCATGCAGCGGGAGAGCGACCGCAACGCCGTGATGGCGATGCCGATCAGTCAGGCCATGACACTAAGGCCGACCAGCGTCCGCCCGGAGTGCTCGGCGGCCGAGGCCGCCCGGGTCATGCAGCGCCGGGAGTTCGACAACCTGCCCGTGGTCGATGAAGACGGTTGCGCCGTCGGCGTCATCGACATTCAGGACATTGTCCGCGCTGGGGTGGTCTGAGCTCGGCACCCAGCATCCGCGCATCGGACCTCGGCAAACGGGAGTGGGAAATGGGACTGGACCCTTTCCGCCGCCGTTCAGGCGGAAAGGGGACTGTACCATTTCCCATGACAGCAGGAGTCGTCTGATCCCCTATGCCAAGTGCTGACCCGCCCGACACCCCACCGGGTGAGCCCCAGAAGCTCGGCCTCGGCCAGCTCTTCGCCGTCTGCCTGCGCATTGGAGCCACAGGCTTCGGCGGCGTGATGGCGCTCCTGAGCTTGCTCCAGGAGCACTTCGTCGAACGACGCAAGGCCGTGACACGGGAGGAGTTTGCGGAGGGGGTCGCCATCGGCCAGATTCTCCCCGGCCCGGTGGCCATCGATGCCGCCACTCACCTCGGGTACCGACTCCACGGGTGGCTCGGCGCGATGGCCGCCACTGTGGGGATGGTCCTGCCGGCGTTCCTCCTCATGCTCATCCTGACCCCGCTCTACCTCACGTACGGCGTCGTCCCGCAGGCGCAGGGCTTCCTCCTCGGCGTGCGTCCGGCCGTCGTGGCTCTCATTCTTGCGGCAAGCTGGCGTATCGGCAAGCGGTCAACGACCTCCGTTGGCCCGGTCATCATCGCCGTCGTCGTCTTTGGCGCCATGGTGGCCGGCGCCTACCCCATCCTGCTAGTCCTGCTCGCCGGCACACTCGGCATTCTGCTCTGCCCGACCACCCAGGCAGGCCCCGGCGCCCGGTCCCGCCCTGCGGCCGCTCCCGGTGCCCTGACGGGGGGGGGAGCCTCCGGGCCCTGGCGCCTGCTGGTGATCGTGGTCGTGGCTGCCCTGGTGGTGGGCGGCGGGGTCCTGGCGCTCCATCTGAGTCGACACGGCGGGGGCGGCACCCTCCGCCTCGCCCTCGTCGGCCTGCGGGTGGGTACCTTCGTCTTCGGCGGTGGCTTCGTAATGGTGCCTCTGCTCGAGGGGTACGTCGTCGGCCCATACCCCTGGCTGAACCACCAGCAGTTCGTCGATGCTGTGGCGTTGGGGCAGATGACCCCCGGCCCGCTGCTCGTCACCGCCACTTTCGTGGGCTACAAGGTCAGCGGCCTGCTCGGTGCCGTCGTCGGTACTGTGTCGATCTTCCTGCCCTCCTTCTTCATGACCATCGCGGCCTCGCACCACCTCAACCGCATCCGACGCAACTTCTACGTTCAGCGCATCGTGAAGGGCACGGAGGCGGGAGTGGTGGGCCTGGTGGTGGCCTCGGCCGTGCTCCTCGGCAGGATCTCCATCGTGAGCGTGCCCCAGGCCGTTCTGGCCGTGGCGGCGTTGGTCGTGCTGCTGAGGTTCAAGGTCGACTCGGGCCTGGTCGTCATCGTCGCCGGCCTGCTGGGCCTCGTGCTGTCACTCACCGGGCTGGTCCGCCCCGCCTGAGCGAGCAGATCCGCTCCCCCGTCGCAGGAGTGGCGCCGCGCGTCGTCGAACACTCGCATGTTCACACGGGGGTTCGCCCCCCTGTCTCGTCCCGGGATGCTCCACCCGACTAACCCGTCGCGACTAGGACTAACTGGATGACTGACGCTGCGTTCTCCGGCCGATCGACCGTGACCCAGGATGGCGTTGTTGTCTCGGAGGTGACCCGGCGGGACTTCGTTGAGCTGTACGTCTCCGGCTTGCCTCGTCGTACCGCGGCCGACGCCGCGAGTGCCGAGACCGGGGAGCTGTATGCCTCGATCGCGGCCCTCCTCGCCGACCGCGGAGCTACGGCCGTCCAGGAGCGCCTCTTCGGCGCCCTCGCCGCGCGCGGCGACATACTCCCGGCCCGCCAGGATGCCATCGCCGGCTCCACCTCCTTCGGCAACGTGCCCCCGACCTACCTCGAGGGCCTGCCGTGCGATGGTGAGGAGCTCGCCGGCATCCATGTCTGCGCTATCGCTCCCGCCGGCCCGGGCCAACCATGTCCAGTCGAGGAGATCGCCCACGAGGGTGTTCCGGTGGGCCGGCTGTGTGAGCCGGGTGGCCTGCGGTACGCCTACCTCTCGGGGATCGCCGGCACGACGCCCGACCGGCCGCTGCCTCTCCCTGACCAAGCCCGACGGATGTTCGAGACCGCCGAGAAGGTCCTGTCCGCGTGCGGGTTCTCGTACCCGCAAGTCGTGCGCACCTGGATCTACATCGGCGATATCCTCGGCTGGTACAGCTCGTTCAACGCCGTCCGCACCGAGGCATACCGCGGGTTCCGCGTCGTCTCCGACGAGGGCGGCCGGCTGCCGGCCAGCACCGGAATTCAGGGGCGCTCGCCGGGAGAGATCGCGTGCGTCATGGACCTCCTGGCGGCGGGCGCGGCCCCGGGCGCCGACCTCACTGTGAACCAGCTACACAGCCCGCTGCAGAACGAGGCCTACGCCTACGGATCATCGTTCTCGCGAGCCATGGAGCTCGCAACTGCGGGCGCCCGCACGGTCTACGTCTCCGGCACGGCTTCCATCGATGAACGGGGCGAGAGCGTCTACCTGGGTGACATCGACGGTCAGATCGAGCGCACCGTGGAGAACATCGAAGCCCTCATCGGCACTCGCGGCCTGACCCTCGACGACGTCTGCCAGGCCACCGTCTTCCTGAAGCGACCTGCCGACCTCGACCGTTTCCGGTCCTTGTGCGCGGGCAGCGTCTTCGACCGACTGGGCGTCTGCACGGTCGCCGACATCTGCCGCGAAGAGCTGCTCTTCGAGATCGACGCCGTAGCGGCCGGCCCGGCGTAGGACCAAGTCGTAGACGTCTGTGCGGGAGCAGCTGACGTCGCTCCCCCCATACCTCGAGGAAGGGTGAGCCAATTGGTTAGGGTCGGTATGCTCAGCATGGCCCACGTTCATGCCCGCGGTTACGCGGAGCAGGTGAAGAACTACCCCGACGCAGAGCTCGTGGCGATCTGGGATGAATGGCCCGAACGCGGCCAGGAAGCGGCGAAGGACTACGGCGTCCCGTTCATCGCCGACCTCGACGAAATGCTGGCCCTCGATGGCTTGCAGGGCGTCGTGGTCGACGCGCCGACGAACATCCACCACGATGTGATCCTGCGCGCCGTCAAGGCGGGCAAGCACGTCTTCACCGAGAAGGCCCTCTCGATCACCACGGCGGAGTCGGATGAGATCGTGGCCGCGGTCGAGGCCTCCGGCCTCCGCTTCATGATCTCCCTGCCCTCCCGCTGCGCGCCGGAGATCCTCCTGCTCCGTCAGTTGGTGGACGAGGGTGTCATCGGCGACGTCACGCTCATGCGGGCCCGCATCGCGCACTCCGCCGCGCTCGGGGGAGGCTGGTTCTCCGGGTACAGCCAGTGGTTCGCCGATCCGGTGGCCGCGGGCGGCGGGGCGCTCTTCGACCTCGGCTGCCACACCGTCGATGTCATGCGGTGGCTGATGGGCGCCCCAAAGAGCGTCACGGCGAAGATGAACAGCTTCGCCCAGCGCTACCCGGACGTCGATGACAACGCTGTCGCCGTGGTCGAGTTCGCGACCGGCGCCCTCGGCATCCTCGACGTAGCCTGGGTCCACGCGGCCGGGCCGAACCCCATCGAGCTCTACGGCACCAAGGGTTTCGCGGGCCTCCGCGGTCTGAACGGGCGTCCGACGCTCATGGTGCAGGACGCGAAGTACGCTGACCGCTGCTCCGGGGAGCTTCTCGTTACCAGCCTCCCTCAGGCCCTGCCGACACCCTTGCAGCAGTGGGTGGCGGCCATCGAGACCGGCTCGGACATGACCATCACCGTCCGCGACGGTCGCAACCTCACTGAGCTGCTCGAGGGCATCTACCGCTCAGCCAGGGAAGGGCGCTCCATCGATTTCCCGCTGAGCTGAACTCGTCTGCCGTCCGCGCGGGCGAGTCGCTCCGCGAGTCGCACCGCCGTCGCCGTCCGCGCAGTGTCGGTCGCTCCGCGACCGACACTGCCGCCACTGTTCCTGTCCCCCGTCCCCTCCCCCCGCTACCCCTCCCTCGGTCCCGCCGCCCACTCTGTCGCCTTCCGCAGCAGCTCCTCGGCCGTCTCCTCCTCCGGCGCGCTCGTCTGGAAGAACAGCCCCTCCGGCTTCAGCGCCCGCAGGATGCGCTCGGCGTTCTCCAGCGAGTCGTGGACGTGCAGGCACTTCCCTGCGGCCTGCACCTTGCGGAGCATCGGGAGCCACTCGACCGACGGCGGCACGCCCGCGCCGGGGGTCCACTGGATTCCGTTCAGCTCAGGGATGGCGAGCAGGCGGTCGAGGTGCTGTAGAGCATTGGGCCCGTCGAGGTGGTAGAGCGAGAAGTCGAGGAAACGAGAGAGCCCCTCGAGTTCCGGGCCGATGGAGCGGTCGAACATCGCGAGCGAGACCATGCAACTGAAGTCCGACTGGAGAGTGTACATCCTCCCCGGCGCCCACAGTCCCAGCCACTGGCTGGACCCGCCGAAGGGCTCCCAGGCGATGGCGACCAGCCGCTCGTAGGCCGCGATCCAGCACTCAGCGAGCGCGTCCATCCAACGCAGAACCGGTTCGGGATTCAGCGCAAGGTCCATCAGGAGGTTCTGCGTCCCGCGCAACGCGGCGAGCACATCACTGGCGCCGCCGAGGTCGCTGACCCCCACGAGAGCCTTGCCATGGAGCGCATCGGCGGCGGCCTGCGTCATGTCGCGAGTGAGCTGCCACCAGCGGCCGTCCCAGTCGATCTCCGGCAGCTGTTCCCAATCGAACTCGGGCAACTCCCCGAACCAGACCGTGTCCTCCGCGAAAGTCGGCGGCGAACCCACACAGGCCGCCAGGATCCCCGGCCCCAGGTTGACCCACATGCTCGGCGCCGATTCGCCGCCGAAGTACGTGTGACGAAGCCCGGCATCGGCAGACGCTACGCGGTACCCGATGTCGGTCCACCGGCTCACGAGGTCTTGCGGGGCGGGCGGTGGCGGCGGCCCGGGGAGCGGCTCCCGCCTTGGCGCCGTCACGCCGATCGCCGCGCGGTCCAGCGCATCGCGCGCCCAGTAGGCCCGGAGGGCTTCCTCCGCCCGCGGCCAGTCGTCCTTGTAGAGCATCTGCACGGCCTCACACCTCTCGCCGACCTGCAGTTTGGCGGCCCACAGACGGGAGCGGACCTCTCCGGCGCCGCGAAAAGGCTGCGAGCCGGTCGGATGCTTCCCCCTCGTTCTCGGGATCGCCTGGTTCGGCTGCGCCCTCCTGCCGACCTCTCGTCGCTACGTCGGGACACGGACAACGTAGTCCTTGGCCGCGGCAGACCCCGGCTTGCGGGGGCCCCGCACTTGTTGCATGAGTGTTACATCCGCGTTCGGCTGCCTTGCCCTGGGCGTGGTTTACTGGGGCAAGGCCGCAACACCATCGCGGTCATCCTCCCACGCTCGAGGAGTGTGAGGTTCGCATGAAGACCCGCCATCTGATCGGGATCGTCGTAGCCGTCGGGTTGATCGTCGCCTTGTGCGGCGGCGCCCATGCCGACACCACATGGGGCTTTGGGAACGCCGGCGTAGGGCTCGCGGCGCGGGCGACCTTTTCGCTAATTGGCAACCAGCTCAAGGTCGTCGTGAGCAACATCGGTGCCGAGCCGACCCAGAACGTGCAGGCCCTGGGTGCGGTGTTCTTCAACCTGCCCACCGGCGTGGCACTGACCACGGCTTCGGCCGCGCTGACCTCCGGCTCCCATGCCTTCAACTACGCGCCGCCGGTCACGGACATCGGCACCGAGTGGGGCTACAAGGGGGGGCTGAGCTACCAAGGGAACAACGCCGGCATCAGCGCCGTGGGGTACGGCCTGTTCGGCAAGCACGACCGGTTTGACCAGTCGGGCAACCTCACCGGGCCTGATGCCCCCGACGGCGCCGACTGGTCGCTCATCTCCCACGACCCGACTGCCCCGCAGGGCGGCCAGCTGAACGATGCCTTGGCCGTCAACTCGGGGACGTTCCTGTTCACTGTAAACCAGAGCTTCGACCTTTCGCAGATCTCGCAGGTCGGCTTCCAGTACGGCACCGCCCTGTGCTCGAACTACTACAACGGCGAGGTGCCGGAGCCGGCGACGATGGCGCTCATGGCCGTCGGCATCGGCGGGCTTGTCGCGGGCGTCCGCCGCCGCCGAGCAAGGTAGGGCCCCTTCACACCACTCTCGCACCGAAGCGCTCGCCTCACCTACGTGGGGCGAGCGCTCCTGTTTCCCACCCGGTTCCGCCCTGCCTACCTCGCCGCGACCTCCTCCTCCGGCCCGATGCAACTGAATTCCCACCTCGACCATGGCGCGGGACCATCCGCGCCCTCGTAAGCCACCTGCACCGGGTTCTCCCCTGTGCTCAACTCCACTCGGTCGCCCGCCGCCGTCACCCCCCGTAAGAGCCGGTAGTCCGCATCGCGCACCTCGGCCTTGGGCCCCCCATCGTAGACCAGATACCCGCCGGGCGGCAACGTGTCACCAAAGGAGACCTTCTTCCCGACCAGCGAGACGGACGGATTGCGCGGCCCCGTGCCGAGCTCCATGAGCGCCCTGATGCCGCCGACCGCGCAGGACACTTCCTGCCCCGCCGGGACCGCGTTGAAGCCCATGGTGACCCGCTCCACGTGCCCGTAGTCGAAGCCCTTCAGCGTCACCCACCAGGACGCAAAGCCGCTCCAGTGGTTCCAGTCGTAGGCGTAGTAGCGCCCGAGGCACATCTCGCCCAACGGGAACTCGAAGTACCGCTCGCCGGTGAAGTCGACCGGCACGTAGTACTGCCGCTTGCAGTCACGCGCGACGAGCTCGACGAAGAGGAGCTCGCCCTGCCCATCCCCGCGCACCCAGCAGCCCAGGCCTCGGTGCTGCTGGAGGTTCAGCGGTTGGGGCAGCGGGGCGATGACCCGGCTGACCCACGAGGGCCTCTCCTTGCCCTCGTGCCTCGTGCTGATCTCGTACCCCTTGAGCCCGTTGACGAGCGCATCGGCCACGCTCAGCACGGGCGCATCCGCATGGAGGCCAGGCTCTCTTCTGAGATCGTCCGCGGCGGCCGGCGTCAGATCGATGCTGCCCTTGCTCTCGTAGTCGAAGCTCCCGAGCGCCCTCAGCTCGAACCGCAGCGGCTGCGGCTCGAACGGGTTCGTCACCGGGCACCGGTTGCCCAGGTGCTCCGCGCTGCCTGTGGTGAAGCTCAGAACCCGCCGCCCGTCGTTCGTCCTCGGTCCTTGGTCCTCAGTCCTCGGTCCTGCCGTCTGAGTCCAGCAGAAGGGCGAGTACCTGACCTCCGCGAGCGACCACCGCTTCCCGCCAGTCTGCTCGAGGTGCCAGTCGCGGCCCTTCTCGCGCAGCTTCGCCCGCTGGGCGTCGCTGAAGGCGCCGGCATACCGCGCCTCGTCCCACATCTTCACCATGCGCAGGCAGTCCTCGCCATGGCCGTGGTTCTGGAAGTCCCCTGGCTGCGCTGCCAGGCCGTGGGTGGCATTCCAGCCGGCGCACTTGGCGAGCAGGTACTCGATATCCGCGAGCCGCGTGGCCTCCCAGTCGAGGGCGGCGCCGCCGAACCGCCACCAGCCCATGGCCGTCGGGAAGAGGTTGTCCTCGAAGTACTGGCAGTTGTTGACGCGGTACGTGTCCACATCGGCCTTCGCCGATTGCGTCAGCTCGCCCCAGTTCATCCGGGTATTAACGTGCCAGAGGTAGTGGAGGAGGTTGCTGGCATCGGTGATGACCTCGGGCTTCCATCCATCAAAGCACTGCTTCACGAACCGGTTGCGCGCGTACTCGCCGTACCCGTAGGTCGACAGCCCCTCCAACCCGTCGAACGACATCTGGCGCAGACCCGTGTGGTTGAAGAGCTCGACCAGACTGTTCGTCATCTCGTCCATCATGCCGTTGTCGATGCCCGGGTAGAACGTGCGGTACTCGTGATCGGCCAGTTTGCCGATGTCTGCTCCGGCCGGATGGACGGCCGGCTTGGTCCCGAACGCGCCCCGCTGACAGCCGAGCAGCTTCCACGGCTCGGCGGCGGGAACCGACCCGTACTGCACCAGCTCCTGCCCGATGATCGCCGTGGCGAGCGTTTGGCGGTTGCGGAAGGGCTGCGGGTCGGCGATCCCGATCTCCGTCGTCCCCTCGTCGATCGCCCCCGTCAGCGTGGTCGATCCCATCCGGGCAAGGCGGGGGTCGGGCACGGGGGTGACGTACGGGTCGTTGGTGGTGATGAACCCCGTGAGCGTGTGCAGCCCCAGCCTGATTCCCTCTCTGCCCGCGCGCTCGACGCACCGCTTCAGGCTCTCATCGCCCTCAGGGAACTGCTCGGGGTTGAGCTGGAAGTGCCCCCAAGTGCGGAACGGCCCTGGGTGGTAGACGTACCGGAAGCCGCCCTTCTTGGCGAACGCCAGCACCTCGTCGAGGTCGGCTTCGCCGAAGGACACAATGAGATACGAGAGCCGCGAGGTAGGAGAGACCTTGCCCCACTCCCCATCGAGCATCGGATGAGGCAAGCCCTCAGCGACCTCGATCTCGCCGATGGTCTCCAGGGCCTTGCCCGACGGGCAGCCGAACAGCGCGATGGCCGACCCCTTCACCCCGCCGTCGTGCTCGATGGCGTAGGCGTACAGCCGGCTCCCCTGCGGCGCAGGCGTCGCGCCCCCGACGGTCTGGACGCTGAGCGCCTGGATCCCCATCGCGAACTCGTCATCACGAACCACACCCACCGTGGCGCCGATAGTCTTCCCGATGGTCACGGCAAACGGCCCCCAATCGATGCGGCTGGGCGCGCCGCCGGGCACCTCAGCGAGTTCAAGCACCAGATGCGTCCGCTTCACCCGTACGTTCACGACCGCCGTCACGCCGGTGTCCCCGAAGGCCAGTCGAAGCTGGCTCTTGGCCGGGTCTGGCGTGACTGCCGTCAACGGCGCCGTCTTGCCGTCGAGCGTGATCGTGAGCAGGGGCATCGTGTCCCCTGCCGCGACGACCTCCCGCCGGTGTACGGTATCGTACAGGCTCGCGATGCGGCCCTCCGGGCTGAAGGACACCCGCAGGTCGCCCGCCTGGAAGGTGAGCATGTTGCCCTCCTGAGCGTGGGCGTTCGTGAAGCTGGAGAGAAGCGCGCCGGCCAGAAGCAGTTGCCACATTGGGTAATCCGCCTCCGTGCCACAGGACTCAGCAAGGTAGAGGCCCTCACGCCGTCCGCCGCCGTGCGAACTACGGCTCCAGGCTCAGCTTCAGCACCCACTGGTTCCCCGCATCGGCCACGACCGCCCGGGTGCCGCGCAAGGCCACTAGCGTCGGCGCGTGAGGGTGCCGCGCGTCGTCGCCGGGGACGTCCGTCTCGCCAAGCTGGCCGAGCATCTCCCACGCCGTCCAGTCGAGCCACACCACGCGGTGCCGATCGGTGTCGCTCACGAGCAGCCACACGCCATCCGCCGCGAGACGAATGCGCTTCCCGAAGCGCTCGGCTGCGTCGTCGCCCCACCGCTCGAAGCACGAGGCCTGCCGGTATCCCTGGCCTGGTGGCTCGAGCAGCCGTATCCGCCCCTCGTCTGCGACGAGCAGCCGCCCGTCGGTCAGCGCGATGGTGTCCGTTGGCGACTGCAGCGCAACCTCGCCCGTGTTGACCGCTCGCCACTTGGTGTTGTCGGGTCGAAGGTCCGGCAGCCAGATGTCGGTGCGCCAGATCTGCTTCGTCTCGGCATCGGTCACGAACACCGCGCCGTTCGGCTGGCCGGGGGTCGCCTGCACCGACAGACCCACCGGCTTCTCCATCGGCATGGGGTCCGAGGTGCGAGTGGCCTCGTTCCGGTCGCCCACGCGAGGGCTGAACACGCACGCGACCGGCGAGCGTTTGGCCAAGTCGTCAAGACGGTACTGCGCCGCGAGAGCGAAGAACCGGCTCTCCGCGAAGTGCCCCGGCGTCACCCCGATGTGAAGCTCCGCCTTCCCGGGCGGCGCGTCGGCCGCGGCTTCCCACCGCCACCAGAGCTGCGTTGGCATCGTCCCCACCGTGACCTAGCCGTCATCCGCCAGGCCGAGGCTCGAGACCACCGGCAAGCAACCGACCCGCCGCACGAGGTCGAGCTGCTGCGCATCGTCGCGCCAGTGGGCAAGATAGAAGGAATCGGGCATGGCGCAGGTAATGCCGAGCAAGTCGGCCCGCTCGCCCCCGCCCTCCGAGATGCCGATGAGCTGCGTGGGGTAGCCCAGGTCGTGGTGCCACTGGACGATCCGCCCGGGTGCGCCCCGCCCCTGTAGGTCCAGGCGGGCCACGAAGCCGTACCAGCCCGTGTCCCAGAGGGCGTCGGCCGCGAGCGATATCACGCCTCTGAACTGCGTGGGGATCGCCGGGGTCTTGGGGCAGGCGAGCGGGAAGTCGCCCGGCGCCGGGCTGCCGTCAGCGCGGACGGCGGCGATGCTCCAGGTGCTGTCATGCGTTTCTCCGGCGACATACCGGCCGAACGAGCCTCCGAGGTAGATCACCCCACGCGCCTCATCAACCGCGACCCCTTGCGGGTACTCGCCGGGGCGCGTGAACTCAGGCTGCGGCGGTTCCGCCGAAGCTGTATGTGGATCAACCAGGTAGACGCCGATCAGTGGCTCCCCGGCCCGCTCCACCTCGCCTACTATCACCAACCGTCCCCCCAGCGGCTGTGGCGCGAGGGAGTACCCCACCCAATCGCGCGGACGCTTCGGCAGCTTGAGAGGCAGCGCCCGCGCCACGCGCTCGCCCCTGCCCGTCATCGGCAGTTCGAAGAGCCCGTATGCTCCGCCCGGCACGTGCCCCAGGAAGTGGAGGGTGTTGTCCAGCACCGCGAAGGTCCGGCTGTCCACGCTGCTGCCGGCCGGCTCGAGAGGGAAGCGCTCGACGAGCCGGCCGTCCAGCCCGACGCGGTTGATGGCATCCCCGCCACTCAGCCACAGCGTCCAGTCGCGGTCCAGCGCCACGCCCGTCGCCGACCGGTCGAAGGGCAGCTCGCCGACGTGCACCAGGCCGCTGCCACTCTCCCCGCTGTTCCCCAGCACACCCACCGCCCGAACGGAAGGACCGAGGACTGAGGACCGAGGACCAAGGACTAACGGCAGAGCCAACAAGGCCCACACGCGGGCTGCCGGCCCCGCCCGCCGCGTTGCCGTTGCCGTAGTCCTCGGTCCTCGGTCCTCAGTCCTCGGTCCTGCCGTCACTCCACCCTCACCATCCCCCACCGGCCCGGCTCGAGTCGCGCCTCGGTCGGGATGTCGTTCACGACCGCTGTCTCTTGGTTGGCGTAATCGACGCGGAGCACGTTCCGGCTCCCGCCGGGATCGGAAAGGATCACGCCGACATCGCCCTTGATGACCAACCCGGGCGCCGGCGCGAACCGGAACGCGGCCAACGGCACCGCGGCTTCGAGGGTGTAGCCTGTGGCCGTGGTCGCCACTCTCACCTGCGCCTGGTCGAGGACCGCGACGCGGTCGAACGCCTCGGCGCTGACCGGCGAGCTGAACACGCGCGGGGCGTGATCGCCCTCGCGCACCACCGGCTGGTAGAGTACGCAGAGAGGCTTCCCGTCCATCACGCTGAAGAGGAGTCGAATGTCGCCCGCGGCGGGCCGCGCGCGCCTCGGGTCGGCGCTCGGGTCGGTGCCCAGGAACACCTCGCACACATCGCCCGTCTTGAAGAGCAGGGCGGGGTCGGCGCCGCCGTTCCTCATCGGCGAGTCGTCGCGGACGTCGAACGCCGCCAGCAGGTTCTCACCGTCGTAGGCCAGCGCAACCTTGGCCGCCCGTCCCCCTCCGGCATGGAGGGTTGCCGCGCTGGCCATGTCCCAGTCGCCCAGGTCGCCGTCGATGGTGATGGCCTGCGCTGCCCGGGCCAGCCGGAGGGGCGGCAGGTCGGTGTCGATGCCCTGTCGTCGCGCCAGGACCTCCAGGGCCTGCTGGTGGTCGGCCTCGGTCAGAGCGATCTCCGCCTGACCGGTGCGGATCGTCTCGAGGCCCGTCACCTCCCAGATGCGGGCATCCGTATCGCCGGCGATGAGGTAGACCTTCCCGTTGTCTCGGTTGCGGAAGAACCAGCCGGAGAAGTTCTCCGGCCAGACCGTCGTTGAGTCGGCCGGCGGCCCATAGCGGTTGTCCTTGCAGAGCGAGGCGACCCAGAGCCCGTCACTCGAGAGAAGGTTGAACTGCCCGAAGTAGCCGTTGACCGCGATGAGCTTGACCCTGCTCGGAAGCTCGACCTTCCCGGTGAACTTCATCGCGCCGACGACGTCCCCGGGCTTCGCTAGGGGCGCCTCCAGCCCGAAGCCGAGCCACGTCTTCCGGTACGCCCACACGCGCTTGCCGTCCAACGTGTACCGCGAGATCCCCTGTAGCTTGGCCCCCTTGCCGTAGGCATCGCCGCCCTCCTGCTCGAGGAGGTAGACGCTGTCGCCGTCGGGCAGCACGCTGGAGATGTCCGACTTCCACTGCGCGGTGAAGAGCGGCTGGCACTCCGCCGGGTGAGGGTACACCGGCCTGCCGTCCGCCGTCCACTCTTCCACCGGCACCCGGAACACAGCCCCCTGCCCGCTCGCGGCCGACCAGATGGTGAGGTCCTCATCGACCCACGCGCCCCAGTACAGCCCCCAGAAGAAGGGCACCTTCTCCAGGGCGAACTCGTCCGGCTGCACCAGCACGTCGCCGTTCGCATCCGACCACCAGAAGGCGTACGCGTGCGGGTTGCGCCAGAAGTCCTCCCGCACCGCCTCCGGCACATCCTCCTTGGTGAACCCGTGCAGCGGCAACGCGCCGCCGGGGCCGATCGCCGCCACCGGTTCCCCCACCAGGTCCTTCACGCGGTAGATCACCACCGCCCCCCGGCCCGCGTGGGCGAGGAAGTCCTGCCCGTACGTGTGCCGGAACTTGAGGGCGCGGCCCATGAAGCCGTCGTCGGGCGAGACCTGGAACCCGCGCAGCTCCGGGCGGATCAGCGTGGCGACGGTCTTCGCCTTGCCGGTGGCGTAGTCGACCTCGAAGAGCGTGTGGTGCACGTTGACCGACGTGGGGTGCTCCTCATCTGCGATGCCCTCGACGGCGTATGCGCCCGGCCCCAGGAGATCGGCGACGAGCTTCCCCTCCCGCGACCACACGCCTACCCGTCGCGGCGTGTCGTCGTATTCGCAGACCCACACCTTCCCGTCGGCGTCCACCGTGATCCCCGAGGGCCGCAGCATCCCTCGCGGGTCGTAGCGCCCCACCCAGGGCCGCCCGCCCCGCTTCCCGATCGTGTCGATCGGCTTACCGTGCCCATCGAACACCTTGGCCTGCATGGCCTCGCCGCAGTCTGTGACGTGGATGCGCCCCTCGCCATCCAGAGCCAGGCCCCAGGGCCACGATAGCCCTTCCGACACGAGCGGCGTGACCTGGCCGGACACGGGATCGAGGCGCACGATTGTCCGGCCGCTGACGGCGATGACCGCCCCGTCCTTCGCGACGGCGAGGCCTACCGGCCTCGGCACGGCGAACTCCTTCACCTTCCCGCCCGTCCGCCAGTTCAGGGCAACGACCTTGCCCTCCAGGTAGAGCGACCCGTACAAGACATCGCCGCTGACAGCGATCCCGAGCAGGTTCAGTCCCATCTCCTGCGGGCCGAAGTCATGGTCGCGAACACGCTCCCAGAAGCGTTTCTGGGGGATGGGGGGATGGTAGATGCTCATCCGCTCGTGCGTCGCAAGCTCCGGGGACTTCAGGGCATCCAGCCACTCGCTCACGATCAGCTCGCGTTTCCCGAAGGGGAAGTTGGCGGGCTTCCCGGTCTTCGCGTCCCAGATGACCACCCCCGCCCTGTTCGGGGTCTTGGGGTCGCTCGAATCGGCGCCCCAGCCCTTCCCATCCTGTGCGACGAACAGCCGCTCGCCGTCGCTCGCCAGCCCGGTGACGATGATGCCGATGTCGAGCACCTGGTGCTGGCCCCACAGCTTGCGGACCTTGCCCTCAGGTGTGAGCCCCTTCTCGAGCGCGATCATCGACCACCCCGCCTCGCTCACAGCCCACCCCAGGTACACGCGCTCCGCATCCGAGGCGGCCGCAATGGGCGGGCCGTGGTCGCCACCCCAGCTTCCCGTGCCGTCGTCGGTGCGCCACGGCGGGTTCCCGGCGTTGTGAAGCGACGTCACCCACTTCTGCCCGATGCCCCGGTGAGTAAGCAGCTTCACCGCGTAGCGGTCCGGGGGCAGCGGTCGCCCGTCATCGTCGAGTCCATCCCACCGCAGTGTCGTCTGGCGTTCCGCATTCCGCGTCTCGCGTTCGGCGCTCAGCGACACGACCGGCAGCGTCCGCACCAGCGTGCCCTCTCCGTTGAACACCGCTGCGCTCAACACCTGAGCCTGCGGGTCCGGGAGAGGCAGCTTCAGGGCCAGCGGCTGCTCCTGCTCCGCCGGGCCCACCGGACGCTCGGCCGGCGGCAGATGACCCTGTGCCAGGAGGATGGCCTGCCCCCACATGCCCGTTCCCTGGAACGAGAACCCCGCGCTTCGGATCACATCGTTGAAGGTCAGCACCTGTTTCCAGCCGGAGCTGTCTCCCCATAGCGGCTGCATCACCAGCGCGAGGCGATCGTTGGCCCCGGGGAGAGTCGGGGCATTGAGCAATGCCCACGGCACCCGCGCCTCGAGCGTGTACCCCTTCCCGTCGGCATCCTTCAGGAAGGCGACACCCGATTCGGGCCCGGTCAGGACCTTCATCCCGTGGTAGTCCATGCCGTACTGCAGCTGCAGGACGGGCAGGCTCCGGTCGGTGTAGTGCGAGATGGTCAGATGACAGATGCGGTCGCTGTTCGAATCCGCGAGCGGGTACGGCGCCGCCGGATCGCTGCAGAGCCGCACCTGCAGGGCGTCGCCGTCCCAGCCACGGTCCGGCTCGACGGCGGGGTCGTGGCGGTTCACGAGCGGCGTCTCGTCGGCGAAGTGGGCGCCGATGTAGAACGCCTGGGCGTCGCACATGAAAGCGGTGCGAACCGTGAACCTCGGAGCCAGGGCCTCGTCGAACACCGAGTCGATGCCTGCGCTCAGGTCCCAATCGCCGAGGTCTCCATCGACCGTCACCTTCCCCGGCGCCGGCACCACGAACATCCGATCGTGCCGTGGCGGCTGGGCTGCGACCGCGCCAGGAGCCAGCGCTGCTATCAGCACCCAAGTGCGCCTCATCGTAGGGTGTCGCTCCGTGAGGATTCGGACCTTCCCTCGCCGTTTCCCGCCCAATCCGACCTCGCCCTTCTTGGCGGGTCACAGGCCGCGCCCCGGTCACGTGGACTCCGGGTGCGACCGCAGATCGTGGCAGTTGCGCCGGGCGTTCGGGCACGTCAGACATCCGCTTCCCGTGCCGCACCCGCCTGCCGGGTGCCAGGCCCTTTCCCGCGCGCACCGGTCTGAGACCGCGCCGGCCCGGAGAATGCGCCTTCGGGGCTCCTCCGCGCGGCGCGAAGTGTCCGATTCTGTCACCTTTTGTCACCTCGCGCGGCCCCCTCTGTCGCCAGCCGGCCGAACTTGCCTGGTATACTGAGCTCTGTGGGTGCCTCTGGATGGTCTTCCCGAGAGAGGGTAGGATAGAGAGAGCGCGCCCCCGGATGGCCATCCGGGGGCGCGGCAGCGGGGCTGCCAGTGCTACTGCTACCAGAGGCCAACTACCTGCAATCTGCGGCTGCACCCGTTGTTCGACCAGCACCAGTTGCGGGAGCGCACCGCCGAGCCCCTCACCGTGCGCGAGATCAGCGCGTTCCTGCGCGAACGGGCCGCCCAGGTCGAAGCCCAACCTCCCCCCACCAGGGACGTCCAGTCGGTGATCGACTTCCTCGCCAACCCGCTGCTCCGTGTGCTCGTGCGCGACGAGGAGGGGTACGTCCTGAGCCTGTCGCCCCCGGTGGCCCGACGACGCGTCGCCGCCATGGGGCACCTCATGGCCGCCGCGGCCGGTGGGGGAGACACGTGAGGTGGTTGCAGAAGGCGGTGGGCCGTTCGGGACAGACACCATCTCGGCCGGCTGGCCAGCCGAGATGGTGCCCGTCCCCCGTCTTGGTGGCCTTCTGCAGCCACCCCAAGTGACTGAACCTCGGAAGGTGAGCTCCGACCCGCCCAGCCTCCAACCACGCCGCCGGCGGGCGATCAGTAGTCCTGGTAGTACCTGGGAAAGCCCCCGACCAGCGCCTGTTTCTTCATCCACTTCACATGGCCGTCAGCGAACGCGATGTTGGGCCCTTCATTGTGCCAGTCCGCCACACAGTCGTCCGCGGAGTCGCATCCACTCCAGCCGCACCCCCCGCCGTTGATGCTGTGGTTGATGAACGCCACCGGGCAGTCGGCTCCATCGCTCTGGCGCCTGTGACGCGCATCGACGGCCAGGATGATCTCAGCCGGATGGTTCAGTTGGGCCTGTCTCCTGCAGTCCAGCGCGGACATGTTGAAGCCGTAGCTCCGGTCGCAGTTGCCGCTCCAGGGCTTGTCGGGGCAGTTGAAGAGCTGCCAGTTCTTGACATAGGGCTGCACCCCGTACATCCAGCAGTCGGGCAGGCCGTTCGGCGCCCCGGCCTGGCGGCAGAAGCAGTGGCGCATGAACCTCTCATCGTAGTCCTGGATGTACATCATGAAGGCCAGACCGATCTGCTTGAGGTTGCTCTGGCAGGACGCCTGCCTCGCCTTCTCCCTGGCCCTGGCGAACACGGGGAACAGAATGGCCGCCAGGATCGCGATGATCGCGATGACAACCAACAGCTCGATCAGCGTGAAGCCTCGTCGCATCAGTGACTCGCCCCTTTCGGTGATGGGAGTAGCCACGTCTACCGGGAGCAGTTCGCCGTTCACTGCGGCAGACCTTCTCGCAGCCGGTCTGCACGGAGGAGTAGTGCCTCGACCAGCCGAAGGCTCTGCCGCCAGCCGCAGGAGGAGACAACCAATGACTCCCGGGCCCCCGACAACCGCGGCGCTCAGCGCCGCCCTGCTCGCGCTCTTTGCCTGTTGCGCCTCTGCCGTCTCCCTCCACGTCGCCCCCGACGGCAACGACGCCTGGCCGGGCCGGCTCGCCCGCCCCAACGCGGCGAAGAGCGATGGCCCCCTCGCGTCTCTTCGCGGCGCCCGCGACGCCATCCGGCGCCTGAAGGCCGCCGGCCTGCTGAAGGAGCCGGTGACCGTTCTCGTGGCTCCGGGGCACTACACGCTCGCCGAGCCGTTCGTCCTCACGCCCGAAGACAGCGGCACCGAGAGCTGCCCAATCACCTACGAAGCCGCCGCTGGCCAACCCCAACGCCCCGTCTTCAGCGGCGGTCGGCGCCTCTCCGGCTTCACGCCCGGCCCCAATGGCGCGTGGACGGCCCAGGTGCCCGAGGCCAAGGCCGGCAAGTGGTACTTCGAGCAACTCTGGGTGAACGGCCGCCGCGCCACCCGCGCCCGCTCCCCGAACTGCTTCTACTACTACATGGCGCGGAAGGTGCCCCACGGACTCGATCCGCTGACGGGCCAGCCGGCTGACCTCTCGCAGCGCGCCTTCATTGCCCGGCCCGGGGACGTGAAGCCCTGGCCGAATCTGGACGACGTCGTGCTCGTCGCCTATCACTCGTGGGAGGTGTCTCGGCACTACCTGGCGGCGATCGATCCGCAGACAAACGTGGTCGTCACCAAAGGAGCGGCGCCCTGGCCCTTCATGATGTGGGGGCCGAACCAACGCTATCACGTGGAGAACTTCCGCGAGGCCCTCGACGCCCCCGGCGAGTGGTTCCTCGATCGGAACGGCACGCTGTCGTACCTCCCCCTCCCGGGCGAGGACATGACGAAGGCGGAGGTGGTCGCCCCAGTCGTCGACCAGTTCGTGCAGTTCGTGGGATCGCCGGAGCTGGGGCTGACCGTCGAGCACCTCACCCTCCGGGGCCTCGGCTTCCGGCATGGGCAGTACGTGCTCCCCCAACCCGGCCACGGCGACCCGCAGGCCGCCGTCAGTTTCCCGGCGGTCGTCATGGCTGACGGCGCGGCGCACGTCACCATCGAAGACTGCGAGATCGCCCACGTGGGAGTGTATGGCGTCTGGTTCCGTCGCGGGTGCCGGGACTGCCGCCTCCAGCGCAGCCACCTCCACGACCTCGGCGCCGGCGGCGTGCGGATCGGTGAGCCGATCATCCGCCCCGAAGGCCCCGAGCGCACCAGCCACATCGTGGTCGACAACAACCTCATCCACGGCGGCGGCCGGATCGATCTGGGCGCCATCGGTGTCTGGGTCGGCCAGAGCGGGGACAACCAGGTCACCCATAACGACATCTCGGACCTGTACTACACCGGCGTCTCCGTTGGCTGGACGTGGGGGTATGGCGAGAGCCTCGCGGTGCGCAACAAGATCGAGTTCAACCACCTCCACCACCTCGGCTGGGGCGTCATGAGCGACATGGGCGCCGTCTACACCCTCGGCGTTTCGTCCGGCACTACCGTCAGCAACAACGTCATCCACGATAGCGTCTCGTACGACCGCTACGGCTGGGCCGGCCTGGGGCTGTACAACGACGAGGGCAGTTCGCAGATCGTCATGGAGAACAACCTCGTCTACCACACGAAGACCGCGGGCTACCACCAGCACTACGGGCGCGAGAACACCGTGCGCAACAACATCATCGCCCTCAATGCGGACGGCCAGCTCTGCCGCGCGCGGGTTGAGGACCACCTCTCCTTCACCTTCGAGCGCAACCTCGTGTACTTCCGCACCGGGAAGCTGAGCCTGATGAACTGGAACGGGCAGAACATGCGAACCGAGCGCAACCTCTACTGGGATGCCTCGGGCCGCCCGATAGACTTGGGCGGCATGTCCTTCGAGGACTGGCAGAAGGCGGGCAACGACACGGGGTCGGTGATCGCGGACCCGCTCTTCGTGGACCCCGACCGTGGCGACTTCCATCTGCGCCCGGGCTCGCCCGCCGAACAGATTGGGTTCAAGCCCTTCGACTACACACAGGCTGGCGTCTACGGCGATCCGGAGTGGGTGAAGCTCGCGCAGAGCCTGACGTACCCTCCGCTGGAGCCCGCTCCCGAGCCGCCGCCTCCGCTGCCCGTCACGATCGACGACGACTTCGAGCTGACACCCGTGGGCGGGCAGCCGGCTGAAGCGGTGGTGCAGGTCGAGGCGAAGGGCGGCTCGATCGCGGTGACGGACGAAGCGGCCGCGGGCGGCAAGCACAGCCTGAAGATCGCGGACGCGCCGGGGCAGCAGTACTCGTTCGACCCGCACTTCTTCTACGTGCCGAGCCACACCGAGGGCGTCACCACCTGCAGCTACGACATCCGGGTCGGCGAGGGCGTCGAGTTCTGGCACCAGTGGCGCGACGCCGCCAACCCCTACCGGGTCGGCCCCACGGTGAAGATCATCGGGGGGAAGCTCTACGCCAACGACCAGCCCGTGCTTGATGTGCCCGCCGGCCAGTGGGTGCATGTCGAGATCACCGCCGGCCTTGGCGGGAAGTCCACCGGCACGTGGGACCTGGCGGTGACCTCGCCCGGCGGCCAGCGGCAAAGGTTCACCGGCCTGGAGAACGGAACGCCGGAGTGGAAGACGCTGGACTGGATCGGCTTCGTGAGCAACGCACAGACCGAGACGGTCTTCTACCTCGACAACATCAGGATCACGAATGAAAGGTAAGACTCTCGTCGTCCTGCGGGGCGCGCTGGCTCTCGTTCTGGGCGCGAGCGGCTGCCGGCCCGGCGCGGTCGGCCCTGCTGGCCTCGCCGGCGGGCCGCCCTCCGGCCCGAGCGGCCCTCCCGATCTGGCCGCTTCACTCGGCGCGACGTGGACGGCCACTGTGCACCCGGTAGGGGAGCAGTCGAGCGGCGGCCACGCCGACTTCGCCCTTCAGGTGACCGCGGAACTCCGCAACACCTCATCGAGCACACTGGAGGCCGGTCGCTTCGGCTACGTGGTCCTCGAGGCGCCGAACCTCAGCATTGCGCCGGTCGGGTTGGACGACCTCGGCGGCTTCGCGCTCCGGGCCGGCGGGGCAAAGACCCTCAAGCATGAGGGCACGTTCAAGGCGCGGGTCCAGGGCAGAAGGCTCTTCCTGCCTGACCTCGCCGTAAGGGTGGCCTGCACCGCGCCGATCTCCGTGGCGGGGAGTCGCACGGGCCGGGTGGTCGTTGTCGGCAGGTTCCCTCGCTCGCGGGGAGAGGCGGAGGGGACGACAGAGATCTGGCGCTACAGCGAGGGCTTCCTACAACTCAAAGCCGCCGGCCGCGACGAGTGGGCCGCCAAGCTCGCGAAGAAGCTCCTCGAAGACCGCAGCGCAGAGCGGGGCTGACCCCCTATCCATGCCGTTGCCGTTCGCGTAGGTCGGTCGCTCCGCGACCGACACCAGTGCGAGTCGCGGAGCGACTCGCCTGCGCGGCGTCCTGCAGGAGCGGTTTCAACCGCGACCGCCGCTGCTAGAACTCCACCGCGGCTGAGGCGCGGACCAGATCCCCCTCGTCCTCCTCCGCCTTCCATCTCTCCCGGCACTTGGCCTCGGGCCCTGCCTTCTCCATGGCCTCCTTCAGCGCTTGCTCGTCTGTCCCGAGGTCGTCGAACCCCCAGTAGCCGACCAGTCCCCTCTCGGCCGCCAGGTCAGGCTTCTTCGGTGTCGCGAACTGCGCCCTGATCTCGTGCTCCGACAGGGCGCGGTCGTAGACCCGGACCTCGTCGATGATCCCCCCGAAGTAGTTGTACGCATCCTGCCGTCGGCCGATGGCGATGGGCGTATTGCCTGGCGCCCTCTCCCTGCCGATGCTCGTGGAGGCCACCGGCTTCCCGTCGCAGTACACCGTGAGCTCTGCCCCGTCGTACGTCATCGCGAGGGTGTGCCATGCGTTCAGCGTCAGGGGCTTCGATGTACTCCAGACCTCGTGGCTGTCTGCCTGTGTCCCGCCGATGTTGAGGTACGCGCCCACGTTGCCCGAGTCGACCACGAGCCCCCAATGGCTCTCGATCCACTCGTCATCATTCTTGTTGACGATCCAGCGTCGCGTGTCCGGGCCTGAAGGGTACTCGCTCAGCTTCACCCATGCCGCGACGGTGAGCCGCTTGGGGTCGATCCCCGCCGAGTCCGGCGGCTCGTAGAACGTGCTCGATCCGTCACAGTAGAGGCCGCTCCCGATCCTCCCCGGCGCGGGCACTGCAATGCCGAACCGGTTGTCTTTCCAGGTGTGCCAGTCGGGTTGGTTCTGGTTGTGCCGGACGGGCGCTCCCGAGGTGGCGTAGATGACGTTGCCCTCGATCAGGAAGCCCTTACTGCCCTCATCGACGAACATGCCGTTGTTCGGCGCGCCGACCGAGAAGATCGAGCTGCGGCGGATGTCGTGGATTACGTTCCCACGGATCACCGTGCCGGGTTGAAAGCCGAGGGTGTAGATGCCGCCGCCGTCCGACAGCGTCTTCATGCAGTCGTGGATGTGGTTGTACTCGATGAGATTGCCCTGGCAGTTGGTGGGCTCGGGGTTCCACTGCCACCCGACCGAGATGCCGGTGTAGGGCAGGTCGTGGACGAGATTGTGCGCGATGACCGTGCCCTCGGTCATGCCGTCCCAGATGCCCACCGATCCCTGGTAGTCTACGCCGCAGGTATGGACTTGGTTGTTCGCGACGCGGTTGCCCCTCGGCGCCGGGGTCTGGTTGTCGGGGGCGCTCACCTCGACGCCGTTCCCACCGATGTCGAGGATGCGATTCCCCTCGATCGTGTTGCTATGGCAGCCGTTGTCGAGGAAGATGCCGCACCCGCCGAGGTGGGCGATGTCGCCGTCCGTCACGCTGCACGACTCCGCGAACTCATAGTGCAGCGCGGCGTCGATCAGCGCCCACGCGAACCCGTCCGCTGTCGCGTGGGTGAAGTGGCACGCTTGCGTCCCCTGGTAGCCTCCTTCGGGAAGCGGCCAGTCCACGTGCTCGAAGCGCAGCCCCCTGAAGTGCAGGTTCCGTACCGGCCGCTCGGCCGTGCCTTTCACCTCGACCAGCCCTGTGAGCGCCGGCGCGATCGCCTCCACCTTCGTCAGGTCCTGCCCCTCGAGCGGCCAATAGGTGAGGACACCGGTCTGCCGGTCGAGGTACCACTCGCCCGGCTGGTCGAGGAACTCGAACGCGTTCTCGAGGGTGCACGACTTGCCGGGGGCGGGTCGGTTCCACGGGTGGTTGGTCATCGGCACGTGCGGCCCGATCAGCGTGACCACGCCCTGGGCCTCATCGACGCTCTCCACCCGCTTCCGCATGGTCTCCCACTCGCCGCAGAAGTTCACCTCGACATCGGACAGGTTCCGCCACGCCTTCACCTGCCCCGGCGCGAGCATCAGCCGGTACACCTTCGAGTCGCCGCTCAGCTCGGCGCCCACCAACCGAAGGCCTGGTGGATCCGCGTCGGCGTTCGGCGTCCGCGCTCGAATCGCCCGACGGCCGTCTACGAAGAGCTGCCGCGGGTACCACTGACCCTCCTTGACTCCCGGGACTTGGGCCGTCCACAATCCGCCGTCGCCCTTCTTCCAGCCGGTGATCCTCCGTCCGCCACTGATGACGACGACCGGCAGGGGGCCGGCGAACTCGCGGCCGCCCCAGATGAACCCCATGTCCTGCGCGTCCCGCGCGACGTACGTGACCGAGTGCTCCGCCGTCCCCGAGTCCTCCGGGCCGAACACGAGCGGCTCGCGTAGCTCGTACCTCCCCGTGCGGATGACCACCGCGATGTCCTCATTCAGCCCCGCCGCGACCCTCTGCCGCACCGCCTCCTTGGCCCGCCCAATGGTCGCGAACGGCTTCTTCTCAGTGCCGGCGTTCTCGTCGTTCCCGTTCACTGCCACGTAGAACGTCGGCCTTACCGCCGGCTCCGCCGCCACAGCGCACGAACCCAACCACATCATCAGCGCAATCACCGTCGTCACCTCCCGTGCCTTCGCCGTCGCCTCACTGAGTCTCACGCAGGCCCGGAAACCGGGACTGGACCCTTTCCGCCGCCGTCCAGGCGGAAAGGGGACTGTACCAGGTTTCCCCGCGAGCCCCGTCAGCCGCCCCCATCCCCCGTCCCCTGTCTCCCGTCCCCTTCTGTCTGCCACAGGTCAAGGTCGTCGATCCACAGCGTCCCCTGGCCGCCCTTCACATCCACGAAGAACGCCGCCCGGGTCGCCTCCGGTGGGATCCGCTCCGGCGACAGGACCGCCTCCACCAGGATCCAGTCAGCCGTTCCTGTCGGCATGTGCCCCAGCCGATCGACTGTCCGCCAGCCCCCCTCGATCTCCCCCGGCGGCCCGCTCGTGGCGAGGCACCACGTCGTCAGCCACTTGTCCGGTGCGAAGAGCGCGATGCTGAGCGTGGCCAGGCACCCCGTCACTCCCTGGGCCCTCACCCAGCCCCTCAGGTGCATCGGCCGCCCGGGCTTCGGGGCGATGTCCCAGTAGACCAGCCGCCGGTCGAACGGGCCATCGAGTCGCAGGCTCCCCGGCGCATCGTGCCCCCCGGCCCGGTCCCACGCATACGGGCTTGTCCGCTCGGGCGCCCACTCCAGCGCGTTGCCCAGGAAGAACGCGCCATCGCGGATCAGGTTGGGCTCCCCGACCGTCACTGACACCGCGCGCAGAACCTCCCTTGGCCTCCGCAACCCGAAGCTCGGTGGCTGAAACGTCGCCCGCAGCCGCACCAGCCCCGATGTGCGCCGGACCCCAGGAGCCACGGTGACGGTGAGCGTCCTCTCCGCGTCTGCCCCTGCGCCCGTCACCTCCGCCGCGACCGGCACACCGGGCTGGACATCGGCCGTAACCCTCGCGCTCGCCGGCGCAACCACGGAGACCGCCGCCGGCTTCCCGGGCTCGACCGACACCTCGGTCTGCTTGACCTCCACCGCGTGCTCCGCCTGCGCATTCCCCGCCAGCTCCCGGCTGCCCTCAACGTAGAATGGCCCCTGGGCAAGGCTCAGCTTGACCTCGCCCGCCCGACCAGCGACCACCGGGTTCGCGAACATGTCCCGCACGGTCACCTGCTCATCGGGGAGACAGCCCAGCTCCGTTGCCGGCGTCTCCGTGCCGGCGGACGGGCTGTCGTGCCACACGACCGAGACCGGCCCCTCGAACGAGACCTGGTGCAAGTCGCGCGTGATGTCATCCCGGCCCAGGCACTTCCGCCCGTCCAGCTCGCGCGCGACGCCCGCCAGCGTCGCATAGGACAGCTTCGGCAGGAAGCCCAGGTACAGCACGCCGATGCCCGCGTCGTAGGTCCATTGGGACTCGTGCGCCGCGTCGCGCGGGTCGTAGGTGCAGAACCAGAACGCCTCCATCTGCGGATCGAACGAGAGCGCCTGTGCGTAGAGGCCCACGAGCCTCCCCGCCTGCTGCCGTTCCGAGCAGCCCATCTTCGCCGAGTAGGCGGGGCTGAAGTCGTACGCAGTCGACCCCAACTCGTTGATCCACAGCGGCTTCCCGCCCATGCCGTGGCGCTCGAGGATCGCGCGCCGCCTCTTGACCTGCTGCACGAACTCGTGGGGCGCCGCGTAGGAGTGAATCGTCACCGCATCCAGGTAGTCCTTCGCCCCGAGCCGGCCGACCCTCTCCAGCCACTCCTCATACCCCGCATGTGACAGCCCCAGCATCACGCACTCCGGGTCAGCCCGCTTCGCCGCCTCCCAGGTAGCCTTGAGCATCGCGAGGTAGTGCTCGCCCGAGTGTCGCGTCTCCTCGGGCCACATGAGGTCCGGCTCGTTCCACACCTCGTAGTACCGGATGCGACCCCGGTACTGCCGCACGAGCCGCTCGATGTACTCCGACCAGAGACCCATCTTGTCCACCGGCGGCGCGCTCCACCCCGACGCCCCCGTCGCCCACGAGGGCGCGTTGAACAGGATGATCTGGTACCGCTGCCCGTACCGGTCCATCCGGCGCAGGGCCGCGTCAAGCGCGCGTGTGTCCCACTTGCCCTGCTCAGGCTCCTGCACCGCCCACGTGTTCTCCCAGGCGAGCCAGGGGCGAATCCAGTGCACGCCGGCCTTCGCCATCAACGGCGTCTGGTAGGCGTACCACCAGATTTGCTGTTGGAACAGGTTGATGCCGATGCCGGACTTGTCCGGGTCGATGCGCCGCGGCTTGGGCACCCGGCACACCCGCACCCTCGCCGGAGGGAGACCGGGACTGGTGGCCGACACCTCGAACACCCCGAAGCGCGACAGCGGCACGCGGAAGGCCTGGGTCGCCGGCCCGGGCCTCGACCGCGCCAGCCGCACCGCCCCTCGCCACACGATCTCCCCGCTCGCGTAGTCCTTGGCCTCGACGGAGAACTCCCGCTCCCCTTGTGCGTAGGGGCGCGATTCATCGCGCCCGATTCGTGTAGGGGCGCCATTCATGGCGCCCGCAGGCCCCGAGTCGGCGCCTGTCCCCTGCCACCATGCCGCCAGTGTGACCTTGACCGGCTCGTCCTCGCTGAACACGTGCCCCACGCGGTCGGTCAGCAGCCTTGGGTGCAGTTCGGCCGGGTCGTCATCCGGCGCCAGCCACACGGGGCACGCCTTCCCGCCGACTAGCACATAGAGCCCGGCGACGTACCGGTCGCCCGTGGTCGCTGGCCCGAGGCTGATGTTGCGCAGCCGGCAGCCGAGCACGCCCGCCGCGACCGGCGACACCTCCACGCTGGCCGAGAAGAAGGGCTCCTCGATTCGGAACCAGGTCGGCCGCCCAGTTCCGCCCGAGGGGCTCGTCACCTTGAGCACGGCGTGGGCCAGGTCCTCGGGGAACTCCGGGTCGCAGCACAGGTACGCGACGCGCAGATCGCCTTGCGCTGCGCCGGTGAAGGCGTAGCCCATGACGGGGCCGTCGAGCGCGAGGTACTGGCCGAGCGCATCGACGAACTCCCACTCGCCTCGCTTCAGGTTGAGTAGATCCACCGTGAACGGCTGCCGCGGCAACGGCGCGTTTGCCCTCGCGACCGTCTCCACTGGGCTCGCCGGGACGAACGCCGACGACTCCACCGCCGTCACCGGACCGATGCTGACCGTGCGGGGGCCTTCCAACTCTCCTGGGCGGGGCCAGAAGCAGAAGCGGATCTGCGAGACCTTGGTCACATCGAGCCGCCCCGCGGTGGTGCCGAAGTACGGGCGCGTGTTCGTGGGACCGAGGGTGACCTCGCGCCACTCGGTCTCGACCGGCAGGTCGGCCCCGAAGTTGCCGCTCTCGCCCTGGAAGACGATCTCCAGGCGAGTCGTCGTGCGGCTGCCCTTGACCCACATCCGCACCCCGTTGAAGCCTCCGCCGAGCGGCGGCAGAGGCAGGTAGAAGGAGCAGGCGCGCTCGTCCCGGTTCATGTCCGGCACGGTGACGCTCACTGCGCGATAAGCTTCGGGCCCGTCGATCAGGGCGACCTGGGCCGGGATCTTCGTCTCCAGCCGGATGGGCGGCGACGTGGCCGCCGCGAAGGAGACCCAGGGCCTCTCCGCGACGAGCGGCTGGCAGACAGTGGGGGAGCTGACTGCGAGCAGGTAGGCCAGTGTGAGCATGTGGGAGCTATTCGTCCCGGCCTCCTGCGAGACCTTACCGCTGGCGCGGGTGATCTGGTCGCAGGCCGCGGTTCGTCGCGGGAGCCGAGGCCGGTGGAGGCGGGGTGGAGGGAGGGTTCAGCCGATAGCCCTCCACCTCCATCGCCGTCAGGCTGGGCATCGCGCGTTCGGCGCTGCGGCGCGCCATGTGGCCGGTGACGGTCACCATCGGCTGGGTGAAGATGGCCTTGCCGCAGCGTTGGTAGACCGATTCGAACACGGTCACGTCGAGCAGCCCCGTCTCATCCTCCAGGGTGAAGAAGACTACGGTGCGGCCGCTCTTCGTGGGCGGGCGGTGCGGCCGCACGACCACTCCGCCCACCGAAACGCGCGTCCCCTGCCGCGCCTGCAGCGACTCCGCCACTGTGATGGCGCCCTTCCCCCGCAAGTCCTCCCGCACGAACTCCATCGGGTGCTTGTCAATCGCGATACCCAGGACATCGAGTTCCCACCACCACTTCTCGTTGGGCGCGAAGTCGGGAAAAATGGGACAGACACCATTTTCGACGTCTAAAATGGTGTCTGTCCCATTTTTCCCCAGCGGGAGGGGAGAGTCAGAGCTGAGGGTCTCGTTCCAGATCACCCCCGCCTCCCACAGCAACCGCCGCCGGTTCGGGTGGAGTGAGTCGAAAGCCCCGGCGAGGATCATGTTTCGCGAAAAAGGGGACGGAGCCTTTTTTCCGCAGACGTCACGCGGAAAAAAGGCTCCGTCCCCTTTTTCGCCTTTTCCGCAACGGCGACAGAAGTCCCGTAGCGAGCCGAATGGTCCCCCCTCCTCGCGTTCCCGCACGATCGCCGCCGCGGTGCCTTCGCCCATGCCTCGAATCTGCGAGAGCGACACGCGAATGGCGCCCTCCTCCACGGTGAACCTCACCCCGCTGGCGTTCACATCGGGCCCCACTACCCGGATGCCTCGCCGCTTCGCCTCCCAGATGAGCGTGTTCGGGGGGTAGTAGCCCATCGGCTGGTGGGAGAGCAGGGCGGCGAAGAACTCCGCCGGGTAATGCGCCTTCAGGTAGGCGGTCCGGTAGGCGGTGTCGGCGAAGGCGGCCGCGTGGGCCTCGCAGAACCCGTAGCCGGCGTAGGCTTGGATGTAGGAGAAGATCTCCTGCGCCACCTTCTCCTCGACACCGCGCTCCCTCGCGCGCTGGATGAACTGGCCGCCGATCTTCTCCATCTCCTCCCACGAGCGATGGTGCGTCATCGCGCGGCGGAGCTGGTCGGCCTCGCCCGGCGTGAACCCGGCCACCTCCGTCGCAATCTCGATGACCTGCTCCTGAAAAAGCACGACCCCGTAGGTCTTCCCCAGGATGCGCTCCAGCGATGGGTGCAGGTAGGTGATCGCCTCCTTCCCCTGCCGGCGCGCGATGTAGGGTGTCACCATGTTCGCGAGGATCGGTCCCGGTCGAATGATCGCCACGCTCGCCACCAGGTCTTCGAAGCAGCTCGGCTGCAACCGCGCATGCAGCGCCCGCTGGGCGGGGCTCTCGAGCTGAAACACGCCCACCGTATCCGACCGCGCCACGAGATCATAGGATGCCGCATCCCCATCCGGGATCGCCTCATAGTCAAACTGCGCAAAATGGGACTGTACCGTTTTCGGCAGCCGTATCGCCGAAAACGGGACTGTACCATTTTCCGCATTCTCCCTGCCGTTCTCCTGACTCCTGACTCCTGACTCCTGACTCCTGCCGTTGATCCCCCGCACCGTGCTCTCAATCGCCGACAGCATCCTCAGGCAGAGCAGGTCCAGCTTCACCAACCCCAGGTCCTCCACATCGTCCTTATCGAACTGGATGACCGGCAGGCCCTTGGCCGCCATCTGTACCGGAGAGATGTCGAGCAGCGGCTCGCGCGTCACGACGATCCCGCCGAGGTGGGTGGATAGATGTCGCGGGAATCCCGCCACCGCTCGGGCGATGTCGAGCAGTTGCTGATACCGCGTCCGCGAGAGGTCGCTATCGCGCAGCTCCGGCACCGTGTCGAACGCGCCCTCAATGGCATCGGCCGGGAGATAGGGAAGATGCTTTGCGAGGCGGTCGATCTCGTCGAGCGGGAAGCCCATCCCCTTCCCCAGATCGCGAATCGCGCTGCGCGCCTGGAAGGTGTTGTAGGTGGCGACCATGGCCACGTGTTCCTGGCCGTAGAGGTCGATCACGTACTTCATCACATCGTCGCGGCGTTCGGCCTCGAAGTCCACATCGATGTCCGGCATGGCGGCGCGTTCGAGGCTCATGAAGCGCTCGAAGAGCAGCCCACGCGCGATGGGGTCCACGGTGGTGACGCCCAGGCAGTACGCCACCGCACTGTCGGCTGCCGACCCCCGGCCGGCGAAGCGAATGCCTCGCCCATGGGCGAAGCGCAGGAGGTCCCACACGACCAGGAAGTACTCGTCGAAGCCCAGCTTCCCGATCACGCCCAGCTCGTGCTCCAGCCGCCGGCGCACGGGCTCGGTGAGGGGTCGGTAGCGTTCCCTCGCCCCCTGCCACACCAGCTTGTGGAGCATCCCCCGCGCCGTCTCGCCGGGCGGCACGCGGTAGGCGGGGAAGCGGTACTCCCCGGGGTGAAGCGCCGGCTCGCATCGCTCGGCGATGCGCCCCGCCGTCTCCAGCGCCTGAGGGTACGCGCGGAAGAAACCCGCCATCTCGGCCGGCGAGCGAAGGGTGCACTGCGCGTTCAGACGGCGCTCGGGGTGTACATCATCCAGCTTCGTCAGCGTCCGCGCGCAAGTCAGCACATCATGGGCCGGGAAGTCCTCCCGCCGAAGGTGATGGACATTGTTCGTGGCGACGAGCTCCACGCCCAGCCGTTCGGCCAGCTCCGCCAATCGCGTGTTGAGCAGCCTCGTCCCGGGCAGAAGCAGCTCCTGCATCTCGAGGAAGAACCGGTCCGGCCCGAAGAGACCCTTCAACTCTCGCGCCGCTTGCTCCGCCTCGTCAAGCTGCCGCTTGAGGAGGAGCGCCGGCACGCGCCCCCGCCGGCAGCCCGAGAGCGCGATGAGTCCCTCGTTGTGCTCCCGGAGCGCGTCTAAGGAGCACGCAGGTTGAAGGCGCGGCTGCGAGAGATGCGCCTGGGTTATGAGACGGCAGAGGTTTGCATAGCCACGTGGGTTCTGCGTAAGTAGCGTGAGATGGAAGCCGCCTTCGAGCGTGATCTCCGCGCCGATGATCGGCCTCAGGCCTGCCTCCTGGCAGCGCTGATGGAAGCGCGCGGCGGCGGAGACGTTGTTGTGGTCGGTCATCGCGAGCGCGGGCATCTCAAACTGCGCCGCCGCGTCCACCAGCCGATCGATGCGCGCAGCGCCATCGAGGAAGGAAAAGGGGGTATGTACGTGGAGGTGGATGAATGGCATGGTCTGAATGTCCAGGATTCAGAAGCCAGGATTCAGAATCCAGAAGAACGGCAAGGCCAGCCGACGGCTTCTCTCTGTCACGGCAAACCGGGCTGTTGTGCCGTAGTCGTTGTCCTGACTCCTGACTCCTGCCGTCAATCAAACACCCTATGCATCCTCCAACCTGCTGACTTCAGATGGTGCAGCTCATACAGCGCGCCATTGCCCCCGAGCACACGGTAGACTCGCCGCGGTTTCTCGCCCTGCCACCAGCAGCCCGCCTCCTCCCAGTCGTCGAGAATCTCCCTCACCACAATCCGCCGCCCGCGCCAGAGGAACGCAACTGGGAGCTGGTCTTGCTCTGTTACCGGCAAGTGCTGAGTACTGAATGCTGAGTGTTGAGTTGAAATCGACATTGCCGTTGTTGTCGTAGTCGTTCTTCTGACTTCGGTCTCCTGCCGTTACATCATCGCCAGCATTCGCTCCCTCCTCGGCACCTCGATCTCCGCCGCGACGACGGAAAAAGGGACGGAGCCTTTTTTCGCGGAGACGTCAGCGCGAAAAAAGGCTCCGTCCCTTTTTCCGTCCCTAAACAACTCCAACTGCCGGCTGGTGCAGCAGCGAAAGTCGGAGGCCTCGATCACGATGGCGGTCACGGGGGTAGCGATCTTCATGCGGGAGAAGAGGTGGCGGCAGGCGCGCAGGACTTCCTCGCCCTTTGTGGCCGCTCGGCGCAATCCCATCGAGCGCACGAGGTCCGGCATCCCCTCCGACTTCAGGCGCAGAGACATCTGGCAGCAGGCCTCCTGCTGCTCGGCGAGTTCCGCCCCGATGCGCGCGGACAGCTTGCGCAGGCCGAGGTCGATGGCTTCCAGGTGGCCGACGCCACCGGGCAAGGTAAGCCGGACGGCGAGGGTGCGGGGCGGATAGAGCGACTGCACGGGGGAGTGGTCGATTCCCCGGGCAAGCTCAGCTAGCCGGCGCGCCTTCCCACCGAACTGCTCCGCTAACCGCGTCGCTGGTACGCGTTGCAGGAGGCCGATAGTACGGAAAAAGGGACGGAGCCTTTTTTCGCGAGACGTCATCGCGAAAAAAGGCTCCGTCCCTTTTTCCGTTTCCAGCTTCTCTATGGACAGCGGTGCCAGAAAGCCCGCGGCCTCCTCACCCGCGACGACCCTCCCCGGTTCCACCTCCGCGACAATCCTCGCCACCAGCTTGCTCGGCCCACCGCCTACCAGGCAGGTGAAGCGCGTCTGTGCCTCGATGTCCTGTTGTACCTTCCTCAAGACCTCCGCCGGCTTCCATGCCGCCGCATACGTCGTCATCAATGCCGTTGTAGGAGCGGATAGATCAACGAACGCCTCCCCCAAACCGACCGGCTCAATGGTGGAGAGGTGTGCCGCGCAAATGTCCAGGACCCTCCGCCAGGGCGCTTGATAGTGATCCTCCACGAAGGGGACAAACTCCACCTCAGGGCCGATCGCCTGCGCCTCCCTCAAGCGCATCCCGACCTTCAAGCCGGCTCCCTCTGCCTCGGCCGACAGCGAAACGATGCGCCCTCGCCGGTGAACGGCAACGACCGAGGACCGAGGACCGAGGACCGAGGACTGAGGACTGATTGCCGTTGTAGGAGCGACTTTAGTCGCGACCGCCGTTCTTGCCGTCGGTCCTCCGTCCTTGCTCCCCCCCTCCACCTCCGCAAAGAACCTGGGTAAGCGGATGAATCCGACCACCACTCTCGTAGTCCTCCCTGCCGGAGCAATAGAACAAATGTTCGATTATCGTACCGCATACCACGGCGGATGTCAAGGCAAGAAAAGGGACGGAGCCTTTTTTCGCGGAGACGTCAGCGCGAAAAAAGGCTCCGTCCCTCTTTTGGCCTTACCCCAGCTCCATGATCCTCGTGCGATAGTGCATGTAGTTCTCAAACGACACATCGCACGGCACGCCGTGGTCGCAGTGCGGGATGTAGCCGCCGCGGGCCTTCATGGTGGGGATGATGGTGTCGAGCATCCGGTCGATCTCGCGCTTCCCCTGCGCGAGCACGCGCTTGTCGATCCCGCCGAGCATCACGAGCTCCGGGTACCGCCGCCCGATCGCCACCACATCCTGCCCCGCCGCGACCTCGAAGGGCGTCATCCCCGTCATGCCGCACTCGAGGTACAGGTCGATCGTCTGGTCCGCCGCCCCGTCGGTATCCACGTTGAAGTACACCTTCTCCGTCGTGCGCGCGCGGGCATTGCTCACGAGCTGCTGGTAATGGGGCATCAGGAACTCGCGGAAGGTCTTCGGGCTGATGAGCATCGCGGTCTTGTAGGCGATGTCCTCCGCCATGTAGAGGATGCGGAGCGGCAGGGCCTCCTGCACCTTGGCGATGGCCGTATCCATCAGCTCGGACCAGTTCCGCATGACCTCGTGGATGAGGTCCGGCATGTCGTGGAACGCGTAGAGCAGGTCCTCCGGCCCGAGCAGGCACCGCAGGTGCATGTACCCGCCAATGAACCCTTGCTGCACCACCCCCTCCTCCAGGGCTCCGCTCTCCCGTAGCTGCTTCGCGTGATCCGCCAGGGCCGCCCACCGCGTCGCGTCCTTCGGGTTGAGCCGGGGCTCGACATCCGCCTTCCAGTCCTCCCACCCCGTCACGACATGCTTGAGGTACTGCGGCATCACGCCATGCCGAATGCCCTTCGGGAACAGCACCAGACGGCCCGCGGAGTCCTGCTCCACCTCGTAGGGGCCCCGCTCCTCGACCACGCGCACCTCATGCCGCGGGACGAACGGCGCCTCGCACCATCCGAGGTCGATGCTGGTGCCGAGCACCGGCGAGGGGTCGAACCCGAACAGGTTCCGTTCCTGCCAATCCTCCGGCAACCCTTCCTGTTTCCACCGCTCGATCGCCTCGCCCCAGATGTAGAACTCCTGGCGAATCAGACGGTCGACCGGCTTGAGTTCGTACGTCGCGAGAAACCGCTCCTGCGGCGTCATGCTGTGTCCTCACGAGGATCTGGTGACCGTTGTGGGATGGGCGTCAGCCCCGACCTCCCGCGCAACCGAGCTGGCGAACCTCCGCACCGCCTCGTTGAACGCAGCGGGCCGATGCAGGTTCGAGAGGTGTCCGGCGCCCCGGATGACCTCCAGCCGGGCCTGGGGCGCCGCGGCCATGAGGGCTCGTTCGTCCAGACGGAACGGGAAGTCCCACTTCCCGTTCAGGACAAGCACCGGCCCCGGGTAGCGGCTCAGGCTGGCGCACACATCTCGCCCCGCCAGCTCGCGCATCACCTCGGGCATGATCCGCACACTGAAGCCCGCCTCGTTGATCGACCGGGCCGTCGCTGCCGGGCACAGCACCCGAGTCTGCGCCCCTTGCAGCCATGTCAGGAAACCGCGGCCCAGGACCTGCGTTAGCCACCCGTAGGCCCGAAAGGGCAGCGTGAAAGGCCCCTTCGGCACCCACGAGCATCCCGAGAGCACCAGCCCCGCGAGCCTCTCCGGGTGGGCGCCGGCCAGCTCCGCCAGCACATACCCGCCCAGGGAAAGCCCGACCGCCACGGCGCGCCCGCCGGCCTCGCGGTCAATGAGCTCCGCCAGTCGCCGCACCGCGCCGGCGATGGTGAACGGCTCATCGGCCAGCCCGCCATGACCGGGCAGGTCGATGGCGATGACACGGAACTCGTCGCACAGCCCCTCAATCTGGGGAAGCCACAGCTTGCGGGTGATCTCAACGCCGTGGACGAAGACGATCGGCCTTCCGTCGGCCGGCCCCGCTGCATCGTACCACTGGCGATCGCGTCCACTGCTTGGCGGTTGCAGCTCAGGCGTATCCCTTCTCGGCCTCGACCTCGGCGATGCTCTCCTCGATGATATCCATCGCCTTCGCCGCGACCTCCTCTTCCATGATAATCGGCGGCGACATCCTCAGCACGTTGCCGGCGGGAATCCACGCCAGGCCCTTGGCGAAGGCCTTCTGGTAGGCGAGCGCGCCCTCCTCGTCGGCGGGCTGCTTGGTCTCCCGGTTCTTGACCAGCTCGATCCCCAGCAAGCACCCCTTCCCCCGCACGTCGCCGATCAGCGGGTGGCGCTGCTTCATCTCCTCCATGCGCCGGAGGAGAAAGCCGCCGAGCTGGGCCGATCGCTCGACCAGGCCCTCCTCGCGGATGACCTCGATGCTCGCCACCGCCGCGGCGCAGGCCATGGGGTTCCCGCCATAGCTCGTCGAGGCACTGATCTTCTCGGCCTTGTCCTTGAAGCGGTCGGAGACGAGCATGGCAGTGACGGGGAACCCGTTCCCCAGGCCCTTTCCGAGGGTCATCACATCCGGGACGACATCCCAGTGCTCCACGCAGAACATGCGCCCCGTCCGCGCCATGCAGGTGAGGACCTCGTCGGCGAAGAGCAGGAGGCCCCGCTCGTCGCAGAAGCGGCGCAGAGCCGGGAAGTAGCCATCGGGCGGAACCGTGCTTCCCGCCCACCCCTGAATCGGCTCGATCACGATCGCCGCCACCCGCCCCGCCGTCTCCTCCTTGATGATCGTGTCGATGTACTGCAGACAGTGCAAGCCGCACTCGGGGTAGGTCATGTTGAGCGCGCAGCGGTAGCAGAACGCGCGCGGCGCGAGGAAGAAGCCGGGCGCGCGTAGGCCCTGGGTCGGGTCCATCCGGGCCAGCGAGACCGCGCCGAGTGTCTTGCCGTGGAAGTCGCGATGGAACGAGATGAACTCAAGCTGATCGGTCGCCGCGCGGCAGATGCGGAGGCCCGCCTCCACGGCCGCAGTCCCCGAGTCATAGAGCTGCACGCCCCCGAGGTCTCCCGGTGCGATCTCCGCCAACAGCTCGAGCAGCCGCGTCTTGATGGGGGTCGTGAAGTCGTGGCAGTTCATCAGCGTCGCCGCGGCCTGCTGCACGGCCTCGGTGACCTTGGGGTGGCAGTGGCCGAGCGATGTGACGTAGATTCCCGACGAGAAGTCGATGTAGCGGTTGCCATCGACGTCCGTGAGCGTGACCCCGTGGCCGCTCTCGAACGCGACCGGGAAGAGCCGCACCTGCGACGAGTACCCCTTCATGTGGCGCGAAGCGCGCTCGTGCAAGGCCTTGGACTCCGGTCCCGGTGGCGGCACAACGAGGTGCGGGACGCTGTTCACGTCAACCTTCGCCCACTCGCGGTCGTACGACATGCGACGACCTCCATAGCCATGGTAGGAGCGGTTTCAACCGCGACCTGCCGCGCCGGGGTATCGCGGCTGAAGCCGCTCCTACGGGAGAACCCTACGTCGCCAGCTCGAACTTCACGGCCGCCTCAAGCGGCGCGATGCCCTCCTTGACCACCAACCGCAGGGCGCCGAGGAACGCTGCAGGCTCGCGCGCCTGGATCACATTGCGGCCGAAGACGACACCCCGCGCTCCCGCGGCGATGGCGTTGTGCGCCAGCTCGAGCGCGTCGATCTCGTGCGGGAGCTTCTCCGCGCCCAGGGCGAAGATCGGCACCGGGCAGGCCTCCGTGACCTCGGCGAAGCGCGGCCCGGTGTAGAAGGTCTTGATCGCGTCGGCGCCCAGCTCGGCGATAATCCGGCAGGCGGTGAAGACGAGCGTGTGCAGTTGGTCCGCCCGCAGAGAGTGGGGCGCGGCGGGGTAGAACTCCCCGATCAGCGGGATGCCGGCGTGGCGCTTCTCGGAGGCCAGGCGGGCGAAGAGGGCCACGTTGTCGCGGTCGCGGGCCTCGTCGCCGGTGGCCAGAGTGAGCGAGGCGAGGGCGATGTCCGCCCCCAGGGCGAGCGCCTCCTGCGGACTGATCACATAGGCCGACTCAGCGTGACGATAGCTCCACTGGTCGCAGTAGACGGTGCTCCAGTTCAGCCGACAGATGGCGAGGGGCGCGCCCCGGTAGTCGAAGGCGCGGCCGCACCGGCTCAACATGCCGGGCGAGATGAGGATGCCGTCGGCCTGGCCGAAGTGCTCGATGACGTCGGGCAGGCTCACGATGCCCGGCGTCGGCCCGAAGAACTCGCCATGGTCGACCGCGACGATGACCGCGTTCTTGCCGTCGGTGAACAGCCGGTTGAGTCGGATGTAGTGGCCCTCCAAGGTGAGACCCTCCCAGCTTACAAGCCGTTGTGGCGCAGCCTTCCAAGGCTGCGGCCGTTCCGCACTTCCTTGGTCGAACAGCAACGACCTTCCGGTTGTGCCACTGCCCGCCCTCGTGCAACAATCGGCGGCGGCGGAGCGTCCAAAGGGTGTGACCCGGCGCCCCCGGGGAGAAGGAGGCGGCAGCTTGACGATCCAGCGGTTCTGGGCAGTCCTCGCGTTCGTATCCCTCACGGCATTGGCCGGCGGGCCAGTGCTGGCGCAAGCCGGCAAGACGGAGTCGGTGGATGATGTGTCCGCCGACAACGACATCCTGGGTCAGCTGAACGGCTACGACCTCACTGTCGAGCAGCTCACCAAGATGGTGCCCATCCTCAAGGAGCTCGACACGCAGCGCCAGGCCCTCGAGGCCCACAAGCACAGTGATGAGGCCCTGGCGCCGTTGCGGGCGCTGCGGCAGGCACACCTGAAGGGCAGGCCGAGCCCTGACCTCGAGAACGCCGCGCAGACGGTGTGGAACAAGGTGGACGAGCTGGAGTCGGCCCTCGAGGACGCTGTCCACCAGGCTCTGGAGCAGACGACCAAGCTCCTCACCGACGACCAACTTGCGATCGCGACCCAGGCCGATGACGTCGCCGCCGAGGAGGCCGACATGGCCCTCAACGACCTGGAGACGGCGCGGGACTTCGGCGACGCCGACTTCGCGAAGTGGCGGGACCAGGAGGCGAGGGATCTCGCCAAGCGCCTGGTTCCCGAGGACGCCCCACAGGCCGCCCAGCTCGAGAAGAGCGTGAAGGTGTTCCTCGACAAGGCCCGCAAGCTCAGTGCCAATGCTTACGCCGCCCAGGCCGACCAGCTCTACGAGGAGCTCCACGCGCTCATCGCTGCCGCCCACCCGGAGCGCACTCGGGCCACGGCGGAGGAGCAGGCGACGGAGGAGCTGCAGTACATCCTGGAGTCGGAGAGGACGCTGCCGCTGATCGAGGCGATGCTCCAGGCGCGGCGGTGAGCGGTAGGGCCGTCACGGCAATCGCGTGGGCCGGTCGGTCCTCCGACCGGCAACGCCGTCGGAACATCGCCGGTCGGAGGACCGACCGGCCTACGCGCAATACTGTTCAGTTAGGTATCTTGGGCCGCACGACGGGGCGTGGGGCCCAGGGTGAATGGTCGGCTCGCTGTCGCAGGCGGTAGTGGCTCATCTTCCTTCTGACTCCGCGCGGGTTGCGTCGGCCGCGACTGGAGACGGCGCGTTCTTGGAGGATCTCATCGAGCACCTGGTCATGCAGAGCGCTCCGCCCCCGAGGGGGAAAAGGCGACGAAGGAGGTAGTTGCAGAACCCCTTGGGTAGGGGTGCTCGCCTCGGCGGAGAATCTTGGGAGTGACAGGAACCCAGGCTCCGGGAGGCGAGCATGAACAGCATAGCACGCTGGTGGGGTCACCTACAAGGG
>Ga0315289_10000262_pt1 | contig 84303 bp, 109 predicted proteins | sample YL17G11_40_MG_FD_203452 | JGI IMG/M metagenome (GOLD analysis project Ga0315289, IMG submission 203452) | Sediment microbial communities from Yellowstone Lake, YNP, Wyoming, USA - YL17G11_40 | ecosystem: Environmental > Aquatic > Freshwater > Lake > Sediment | place: USA: Wyoming | collected...
TTAGATACAGGTTGTTGAAATGAATCGTACTAAGAACACCATTGGTTGGTGTGATTTTTCGTGGAACCCAGTGACCGGATGTAAGCATGGATGTTTCTATTGTTATGCTGCGAAGATTGCCAAGCGGTTCCCGAACATTTTTCCCAATGGGTTCGAACCCACGTTTCACCCGGAGCGTTTGGATGAGCCGTGGAAGTTGAAGAAGCCCAGCAAGATCTTCGTATGCAGCAACGCGGACCTGTTTGCTTCCTGGACGCCTGACGAATGGCGTGACGCAGTCTTGCAAACTATCTTCGACTGCCCAGTCCAACATATCTTTCAACTGTTAACAAAGTTTCCAAGGAGAATCCCGCATCTGAAGTTTCCAGATAATGTGTGGGTTGGCACGACAGTTACAGGTGAAGATTCTGATGAAGTCTATAGAATTAATTATCTGAAAGAAGTTCGAGCTGAGATTCGTTTCGTGAGTTTTGAGCCGCTGCTTGGGCCTATAGATTTTGCTAAGGCTAGCCTAAACGGCATTCAATGGATCATTGTTGGCAGACTGACAGGCAGTAGACGTATAAAATTGCAGTGGAAATGGGTTGAAGATATTCTAAAAGAAGTAGACATGTACAAGACATATCCCGTACGTGTCTTCCTTAAGAATAATTTGTTCATCTCGTCTATTCCAGAATGTTGTGAACCGCGTCAGGAGTTTCCACAGATGCAAACTATGAATTGCCCAAAATGTGGAGCAAAAGGATGGCGTGTGAAACTTATTGAAGAAATATGTAAAGATAAAAAACCACGCTATTCATGCCCAAACTTTCTTAAGGGCACTTGCAATGTTGAATATTTCGATGAGGATGGAGCCTTCTAATGAACATATCTATAGTCATTCGCCTCTCCGAAGAGGAGGAAGAACAATAAGCAAAACATATAGTCCTCACATCGTTGTTGTCTGGACATCAGATACAACTGTTGTTGTCAAAGAATACCCCTATCAAGAAGACGCTGAAGAAAAATATGAAGAACTCATACAAGTCCATGTCCAGAAAATTACCTTGGCTAAGGTCGTAAAAAAACACGGAGAAGGTTGATTCAAAATGTATAGGGCAAGATGGCAGATCTGGGAAGACATTCTGGCAGCCACAACTAAAGGCGCCAGAAAGACCGAGATCATGTACCATGCCAGCGTCAACGGAGACCAAAACAAACGATATCTAAGAGAGCTCATCAAACTTAGATGTATAGTCTGCCGGGGAACCAGATTCAAGGCTACTGGGAAGGGCAAGAGGCTCATGAATTTAGTCAGAGAATTGCAGCAGCTGGCTCCAGGTGTATGAACATTGTCAATGATGACGAAACGTCGCCATAGACGACGCGAAAAAATCTTGAACATGATTAAACAGTTGCCGGAAACATGGACACCATTTTCAGCGATAGCCCAGATGCTCGGCTTAGATCAATATCGTGCCACTAGCTTTTTGAAAATAGCCAAAAGAGAAGGACTCGTAGAACATAGGTATGGTTCTTGGTCACATAAAACTTATTCTCGAATTAACTATTGGAGAAGAATCAGATGAAGATTCTCACGTACGGATGTCTCCGCTGTGGCTGGTGCTGTACACATCTGCTTGCGCGCACAGACTTGGGGCTCCTCGGCCTATATCTCCAGGAGAATGAGCGACGTCTCTTTCCGGAGGAACATGTTTTTCCGATGTATGGCTGTGGAGAAGCAAAAGGCGTAAGCCGGCCGAGACCTCCGAGAATTTTCGCTTGGCAGCTGGCATTGAATGTCTGTCCGCATTATCAACCTGCTTCCGCTTCCTGTGCATATTACAGTCAACGGCCGAACATTTGCAGAGGCTTCCCCTTTGATATACTCATGGCCAGTGCAAGCTGCACCTTCATCAAACGATATGCCCCATCAGATGAACCATACACGATTGACCCGAGCACAAGACAAGTGGAAATCAACGCTAACAAACTGCATCTGCTCTATGTCAGCCAGTTCAAGCCGTTAGAGCCCTTATGGATATGGCCGCTTGACAAACACTGCTGGATCAAGAGAACAGAAAAAGATAAGAAAAGACTCATCAGCGGTGTTCCGCGTCTGCAAGAACTCTTGGAGACCAACAGAAAATGACTTCTCAAAGAAGAGGCCCCAAATACTTTTGCACAAAATATCAGCGAACGCTCACATCTAAGGATCTGCAGCTGCATCATTGTTTGCACAAACCTAGAAAGAACAAGAATAGACGGACAAGAAAACTCAATTATTTCCGTTGCCGCTGTCTCCAACAACTGCCACCGGAGACTCGAACATCATGAACAGTCTTGACCAGTTTTTTGGTACTACAGCTGTAGAACAGCGATGTTCAAATCCTAAATGCAGAAAAATATTGGGAGGCAAAGAGGCCATATACACACTTAGAACCAAAAATCAAGACAGCAGTCTTCCCTACTGCGGAGAATGCGCAAGAGCCCTACTGCCCAAAAGCCAAAAACAGATAACAGAAACGGAGGAACAACCATGACAAAAAAGAAGAAAATCATCACAATGATTTGCCCCAGCTGTGGAGAACATTTCAGTCCAGAACCAAAAATCGTGATAAACCCAAAAACCGGCGAGAGTCATATGGAACATCATCTGCCCAAACAATGCAAGTATTGCAGCACGAATCTAGTGCGTTCCGTTGTCAAAGTGAAATCAGAGAAGAAAGTGTTGGAGGTGAAACGAAGATGGAAAAGCAACCAAAAATCGTGAAACTCGCAATCGGCAAAGGCCATACTCTTCCTCAAGGAAAAGAAGCTTGGGAAAGAAGCTACTATGAAATCACGGTCGAGACTACAGAGGAAAACATTCAGGCTACAAAGGATTGGGCAGAAACATTGATAGATGCCTGGCTGAAACCTACACCTGCAACAGTTACACCTGCAGCGACCAAGCAAACAACAGACCCTTCTAAGAGTCTGCTTGATAAAATCAAGGAAGCAACCCCGGCCCATATCGCAGAAAACCTGTCGTTTGAATTGAAAGATAAGTATGTAATTCTACGTGGAAAAAAGATGTTGCCATCCGAAGATTTCCGGCAACTCCTAGACATAGTCAAGTCTCTGGGCGGTGAGTACATCAGCGCTGGATCCAACAGCCACTTCAAAATCTCTGCAGACATCTTTGCGAAAGAACCATCAGTCGGAGATTTAGACCCGGACAAACTGGCTAAGCTTCCATGGCGCATATATAAAGGCGAAGGCTCAGCAGGAGAAGGAGAAGCAGGATGGATCTTCAGCAATGCCAAAGGAGCAGAATCGTTAGCAGCAGTCATCAGAGACCACGGCAAAGATACACCTGTAACAATCGGCCACGTAATCTATGAATGCAAATTCTCTGGAGAAGCAGACCGTTTTATAAGCCGAGCTCCTCAGAAGAAATAAGCTAGAGATAATGAAGAACAATGAGCCGGAAAGTTGATGAGCAAAAACTGTCTGCGCATCCAACATGGTCCTTCAACACGATCAATCAACAGCAGCCCTGGTCCGACAAAACAAAAACAGAAAGAAAAGGATATCATCATTACCAGAAATGCAAGGCAATAGCGAATTATAAGCTCCTCAAGAACCAAGTTGAAGGATTCACCATAAACTTCTGCTGCGGGCTAGACACGACGGGCGATGTGAAAGTAGACGTTGACCTCAAAACGTTGAAGCAGAACAAACGCGGCTCGCTCACCAATTCAGACTTCGTACTAGCGGATATCCGTCATCTACCATTCATTCCATTATGCTGCGATACGTTGCTCTCGGACCCGCCCTTCAAGCTTTACGCCCGGTTCAAATGGATTCTTGAATTGAAGGATTTGGCGCGGAAGAAAGTAATCATTTCACATCCATGCACCAATCTTAAATTGCATGGGTTCACAAGAGAGCTTTATTTCATCAATTCCAAATCCATCTTTCTCCGTCTGTGGTGGGTGTACACGAGAGAAAGCTGACGCATGCTTCGAAAGTCGATATAATTTTGTGCTCGCAATAACGCCTTTTACGCGGGGCTGACCATAGTTATTTTATTTAAACGGAGGTGATTGATATGAAATATAAAACTTTCATCGTAATCCTAGCAATACTTTGCATAGCAATCCCTTCAATGTATATAGTATACGTGGCTGCGACAAGTTATCTCTCAGCGCTAGTCCACGCACATGGAGTTCTCTATGTTGGAGCAGTGACTTCAATGAGCGTGCCAGTTAGCTTTGACTTTGGAACGATAGACCCAAGAGTAACAACGACTATTTCCAAATCCCTCACTGTGACTAACACAGGAAACATCGCATTCAACATAACGGTCATTGCACCTATTATAGGAACAATGACACCAGCATGGTTACGAACATACGCACTCACACCCGTTGCCATAATACCAATTCTAGTACCAGCACAGAGTTCGAGTCAAGTGACATTGACTCTGTCATTCGCATCCGGAACCATATATCAATACATGGGAGCCAACAGACTCATAGGAACATCCATTGACGTTGACATAGACTTTGCGATTGTTACCGATGGCATTGTACAATAAAACAACAACCACCAAAAATTTAATTTCCTTTCTTTTTAGCTAAGTTTAGGGCAAGCGCGCGCGTTGCTTCTTTTCATTCTGCATCTTCTGGATAGTCCAGCCTTGATAGGCTACAGCTGCAGCAACAGCGGCCACGTTCATTGAATAGGCCACGTATTCCAGGAACAGTGTGATGTTGTAGGCTTCTCCGACTGTGGTTTTCCAGATCCAACATTCGAAAGGATCGTCGGCAAAACGTCCGTTTGGATGGCAGAAGCCCGGCCCCCATACTGCGCTGACAGCAGTCAAGTCATGTTGCCATATGCCGAAGTAGAATATTGATGTGGCAACTACTTCCCAGAGAAGAAGAATAGCATAGAAAGTTCTAGTCTTCAAGTTTTCTGCCTCTTCTTCTTAAGATGTATTTCGCCTTTGATAGAGAAAAAGCAATGCCGCTGTCCAACTTTTTCTTTGAACAGAGCATCCATTCGGAAAAGCTGATTTAGATATGAAGATTCTACAGCTCGTGCTTTTTTCGTGACTGCTGCGACTTGACCTGCTGTAGCTCTGCCAAGCTTGAAGATAGCTTGCCATGTTCTCTGAAGATGTGATGGTAAGGACAGAACAAATATAGTCAGATCGTCTGGGGTAAATCTGGGAATAGTTCGATGGAGTTCAATGAGGGTACGAACTTGAAAACGGAGCCTTTTTATTTCAGCTTGAAGGGCACTGATGGATTTCTGGAGAGTACGAAGATATGCTAGGCTTTGCCGATCCATCTATGAAGTGGCTCCAGTTGGTTGGGGTCCCAGCGGCGGTTCCTGGCGCCATTTTTTGTCTCGAGCAGCTTTCAGCGCTGCGATGATTGCGTCTATGGTTATGGCTTTTTTGAGGAAGTCAGATCCTTCTTGCAGTTCCTGGATGAGGCTTTCAACACTTCTTATGTTGATTTCTACATCCGGCCCGGTGACTGCTACAATGTATTCTTTATCTAGTCCTTTCGCTTTGAGACCTTCACCAAGTTGAACCGCGATAGCATCACATTCTGGACCTGTAACGGAAGCGCCTGTATCAAGAACTTTTATGTGTAGGATTCGCATGTCCTTTTTGAAGGTGCCGGTCTTTTCATCCCGGACGCTCATTCTTTCTTCAGCTCTCCCAGAAAGGCTTTAAGCAATCTGCCCCACGCAAGATTCAATTGTTGCCTGACATGTAGACTTTCCTTCTTCCAGTCTGTGAGCTTCATGCTGGAAACGGTGTAGCCACCTGTTGCTCGCTTCTTGATTATGACGAGCCCTATCTCATCTTCCTGGAGGCTGAGCGCATTCGCAACTTGTTCCACGGGAATCTTCTTTTCTACAGGTGCAGCCTCCGGTTCATAGAAATCTTTCTTGGGAAAGAGATCATCGCTTCCCACAGTTCCAGGAGTGCTCATGGATGGACCTCTCTCGGGGAAGATTCTCTGTTCTTCAGCTTCCATTTGAAATCTGCGATTTTCTCCGTAAGAATCGTCGTAAGCTCCAAGCTTTTCTGAAGTGTTTGATGGAGATCAAATCTTAAATTAGAATCTTTCTTGACAGGTTTCATTGTTTCAGTTAGTGTACCTGTTGGGCTGCTCAGACTTTCGTCTAAGATATGATGTAACTCGTTGATTCCGGCAAGTGCGTCTTGAAGTTTCGATTTCAAGATTATACTTGCGTCTCGTGAGTCTTCTAAGGTTGGTTGTCGATCGGCCTTTGGTTGTTCAGTCAAGTTTGCTGCATCTCCTTTTCCATCGTGATGAGTATTGCCATCACAGTTTCGAGTGTGCCTTCGCCTTTATCTTCGATCTTCCTGGAGGCTGGTTGAATGTTGGCTAGAATCCATCCTTGCTTACCCATTTCTTTGAGGTAAGCTTCAACTCCATCTCCACCTATGACTTTGAAGTTATAGTCTTTGACCATTATTTTTGTTCTCCTTGCCCGTTCTCTCTCCAGTTCCACAGGTCCTTCTGGCACCGGCTGCACTTCTTCGGCTTTTCCACACGCGAGCGATATTTGTAGCTGCAATGGCTGCAGGTGATGTATCGGACAGTCTGGAGTTTGCCAGCCTTGTTCGTGACCTGTTCCAGAGTCACTGTGAAATAGAGTTGCTCGGGCATGCTTCACTACTACAACAATATAGATTAATAAGCTTTAAACGCGTGCGCTTAAACTACAGATTTTAATGTGAAGCTGCCAGACGAATTGTCCGGGTCCCCATCAAAGTAGCCGGTGAAAATGAAATAGTACGTGCCTTCCGCAAGCCCAGCGGTTCGATACTTGTATTGGTAGGTGCCTGCAGCAGTCTTAGTGGCGATGAGATCCGTTTGTATGACTCGGCCTCGAGCATCCTGGATCTTGGCACGTACAGGCGGGCTCGCATCAGCATCTATAGGATTATCATTCTTGTCATAGTAGATGGTCTGGAGAATGATTGTTGTTCCAAGCACATAATCTGTCATATCATCTTTCCTTCGTGCTGACTACGCCGGTAATGAGGGCACCTGTTACTCCAAGCGTAGATAGTTCTGTATATTTGAGTCTTTTCACACAGCTGAAACTGCTCGAGAGATCTTTCCAGGTTTGATACACGTAGAACTTTTCAGAAAGGTCAGCTGAACCTATCTTGCGTATGATGAAGCTGGACTGTAATTCATTGCTGGCCGAAACCCTCAGTGTGAATGAGCAGGACAAGTTACGGCTGCCAATCTTTGTAATAGTGATGCTTGCGGACAGGTTGATACTACTACTCTTTTCAACAGTGAGACTGCTGGACAGGTCCTTCGAGGCCGACTTTCGCATTGTAACGCTGCAACTTTGAAGAGCACTGCTGGCTTTGCGTATAATCACATTACAGGATAGCCATGTGGATGCTGTCTTGCGAAGAGTAAAGCTGGACGATAATGCTCTAGCTGCAGTTCTCTGTATGGCAAAGGATGAGGAAACATCTGCAGCTGTAGTTTTCCGAACGGTGAAACTCGCGGCAATCGCAGTTGAAGTAGTCTTTCTAACTGTAAAAGAACTTGTCAGATCGCGGGAAGCTGCTTTCCTGACTGTGAACGAAGATGCAAGCTGAGTATATGTTATTTTGCGCAGAGTGATTGAAGTTGCTAGGTCTTTGACTGCTGTCTTTCGAACAGTGAAGCTGGCTGATACTGGTTTGCTGTTGGCCTTTCTGATAGTAATCGAACTGGACAGATTTGTGGATGTTGATTTGCGAATTGTAATTGAAGAAGAAAGCTTCTTTGATAGGATAACATGTAGACTAGCTGAAAGAGCAGCGGCACCTGTCTTCCTGATTGTGAAAGATGATGACAGATAGCCGACGCTTGGAAACATCACATAGAAGGATGATGATAGATCTCTAGTTGCAGCCTTTCTGACTGTAACGCTGGAACTAAGGGCTTTAGACCCTGATTTTCGGATAGTGACTGATGAGGACAGTATTCTGGATGATACATTCCTAACTGTGACTGAGCACGATAATGCTTTGGACGCGACTTTGCGCACGCTGAAGGATGAGGATAACGCCTTAGAGGTTGCCTTTCTAACGACCATGCTGCTTGACAGGGCTTTCGAAGAAGCCTTCCGGACTGTGACACTGGAGCTGAGTATTTTGGAAGACGATTTGCATATGATGAATGAGCTGCTTAAAACTGTAGAACTCTTATTCCGTACAGCAAACTCTTCTGACAGATCCTTAGAGCCTATGTTGCGGACGGTGATACTGCATGATAATTGTTTAGAAGCGGCTTTTCTGATTGTGAAGCTGGAACTCAATAGTTTGGAAGAACCCTTCTGTATAATGACGGATGAACTAAGAGCTTTAGACCCGAGATTTCTAATCGTGATGCTACACGATAGCGGTTTCGAGCTGGCCTTGCATATGGTGAAAGAGGAACTCAAAGCTTTGATTGCGGATTTGCGTACCGTGAAGGACTGGGTAGATGATGCTTTGGAGGCTGCCTTGCGCACAATCACGGAAGAAGACAGAGCCTTTGATGATTCCCTGCGTATGGTGAAGCTGGACGAAAGCGGGTTTGTTGCAGATTTGCGAATTGTGAATGAGCCTGAAGCTGCTTTAGATCCTATATTTCTGACAGTGATTGAGGCTGACAGCGTCTTAGAACTGGCCTTTCGGATTGTGAATGAGGACAAGATTATGTTGCTGGCTGACTTTCTACAGATGAAGCTACATGACAATGCTTTAGACGTGGACTTCCGGATGGTGAATGAACTGCTCAGGTTTTGAGAGGCTGATTTTCTAAGAGTGACAGAGGAGGTCAGCGCATTGCTTGCCGATTTTCTTATGGTGAAGTTAGATTGCAGAATTACTGAAGCAGCTTTTCGAATCGTGAAGCTGGCCCGCAACTTAGCGGAAAGAGTAACATGGAACGACGAGGACAAGTCTTTAGAAGCTGCTTTGCATATCGTGAAGGAACTGGAGAGCGTTTTGGAACTGCTCTTCCGGACGGTAATGGAGGACGAAACTGTCTTGGTCGCAGTCTTTCTGATTGTAAAACTGGAATTGATTATTTGAGAGTCTGACTTCTGAATAGTGATTGATGAAGACAGTGTTTTGGAAGATGCTTTGCGAATTATGAAGCTGGATGACAGGGCTTTTGAACTGCTTTTGCGAATGGTAAAACTGGAACTCAGCGCTTTTGAAGCAGACTTCCTAATTGTCCAAGAGGAAGACAGGGGGTTGGAAGCAGCTTTCCTACAGGTGAAGCTGCTGGAGAGAGCCTTGCTGCTAGATTTGCGAATTGTAAAGGAGCTGGAGAGCGCTTCAGAAGCTGCCTTTCGAATAGTGAAGCTGGATGATAACGATTTTGAAGAAGCTTTCCGAATGGTGAGGCTTGAAGATAATGGCTTGGCTGCTATTTTCCGTATGGTGAAACTACTTGACAGTTTACGTGAGAGTGAAACATGAACGGACGATGATAGGTCTTTTGAATTTGCCTTACGAATAATCAGATTGGTGGAAAGATCTGCACTGCCAAATTTGCGGATCGTAACACTGCTGGCTAATGATTGAGCAGCGGTTCTTCTAATTGCAAAGCTAGAGGATAATTGCTTATAGGCTTTTGGTACAAGAGCAAGGCTCTGCGCAATAATAAGAGGCACTAGAGCTTCACGACTATCTTATTTTCTGGATCAGTTGGAACAACGTTTAAGATGGGCTTTCCGCCTTGATCCAGCAGGATTTGGCTTATCTTAGCAAGTTTGATTTCCCATGAGGTCTTATCGGTCAAAGTGAATTTCTTCACGTATTTTTGGTAGCCTGCCATAGTTATGGTTAAGGTGTGTGGACTATACTCTTGAAGAGTGTCTCCTGTTGCCTGTGCATAGTAGCCTCTTGAAACTGTCTGCTGAGTGATTGTGCCGTCTGCCGCTGTTGTGACGCTGAAAATGATGTTTCCGTCTTTGTCTTTGAGTGTGACTGTTGCTCCGCTTATGTTGTTGTTGTCTTTGTCAGTGACTTTTATGTCGATTGTGTTCTTGCGATAAATCTTTCCCGTGCAGGTTCCAGAATACGTGAAAGTCCACGCGTCAGTGTCGATGTTGATGAGGTTTGAATCGACTGTGGCGCTGATGACGCTCATCATGTAGGTGTTACGTCTTAAAATGGTATTCGATATGGTAGTAGCTGTTGCGGCGTAAGCGTATAAGGCAGCGACACATTCTGTCACGAAAAGAAGATTCATTACTGAGTTTACGTTAATGTCCGAGAAGCCCAGTGTGCTTTTCGTGACGTAGACGTTGTAAAAGTTTGCTCTGCACCCCCAAAATAACACTGCGTTTATGCAACTGCAGTTCCAAACGGGACCGTCATTCAAGACTGTAATGAAATGGTAAGGTATGTTGCCTACAGCCGCAAAAGTGCATGAATACAAGGCTCCAGTGTTGATGTACACGAATAGGTTAGCGTTATAGTTATCTTCCAAAGACCTGAATATGCATCCACTTGAAGATGTTTTCAAGGTGGCATTTTCAAGAATGCCGAAAGTTACGTGTGCGTTTGCTCTGCTATACAGGAGAAACTCCCAAGAACCACCAACGATTCCATCGCTGAAAATGATTTCTTTCAGAGTATCGACAAACCATGTTTCTGTTGACCCATCGCCGATGTAGAGTTTAGAGTCGAACATGAACTGAACAAGATTCGTCTTCCAGACGCGGCCCCATTGTCCCTGAGTCAACACGTAGTCGAAGGTGCCGCTGTCGCTTTTAGTGAAGACGGTGACTTGAGTCTGCGTTAGAGTGCGGAAGTATTTGGTTGCGTAGTAGGTTCCGTCGCCAGTGATGGCGAGGTCTTCAGTTTGGGCTGCGCCTGCAGTGTCGGTTCCAGTTAAGCGAATCGTGGCGGCGGTCATGTTAGCCCAGTTAGCCACTACGACGTAAAGGTCTAATGCGGCTCCTCCTAGAACGTAGTAGTCGGTTGGACGTAGGTTGTGGCTGCAAGCTACTGCGGAGCCGTCAACAACCGTGATTGTGCGGGTGTGAACTAGTTCTTGAGTGCCGGCTTTGTCGGCGTTCCAAGCGTCTATGAAGGCGCATGGGGCTCCTGAAGTGCCGCCTATGACTGTTATGATGTTTGTTGCGTGGTCGTATGTCCATGTGCCCGCCAATTAGACCAAGACCCACTCGTCACGTGTTTCCGCTGGTTTGGTTACGGGTTTCTTTTGCCAGTGTTCAACTATGTCTCCTGACCAAGTGTCTGTCGCGTTCATCCACGCTTGAATGTTAGTTATGAGTGCTTTTGCCATGTTCTTCGTAGTTGCGTCTAGTTTGACCTTGTACATGTCAACGCCGTTTGGGTCGTAGTAAAAGATGAACCAGTCTCCTGCTTCTTGGACGCATTCAAAGATTAGATTCCAGCCGAACATTTTGTTTCTAGCGAGTGTTTTTGATACCATGGTTAGGACCTCAGAATCTTCGTTACGTTTCCGTTGGTGTAACTGAAGGTTAACGTGAAAAGGGTTGCTACGGCACTGTCCTTGTAGACTGCTGTGGCAACTGTTCCATCCCCGTTCCAGGTGAAATCGATTTCATTCACCCGCTTCGCCACTGCTGGATCAACCAGACTTCCGCCAAATGGTATTGCAACACCGGCAGAATCCACAACCACGATGGCTTCCGAATGTATGAGTTCAGTTGGGTCTTGTGGGTCAGGATTTACGAAGGTCTGAAGCTTCTTGCCGAGGTTGTCCGGCTGCACCTGCACATAACCACAGTTTCTAAGCTGGACGGATGAACTAAGAGCCTTTGTCCCATCAGTCATTTATGAACCTCCACCTCTAGATTTGCTCTAGTTGTTTTTTACTCTTGTGCTGTAGCGTCTAGTTTAAATTACGATACTGCCTCTTCTTCAGTCCATGTGGTCAATTCAGCCTTTATCACAGATTCAGTTGACAATTCCGCGTATTCATATGTGATTGCTCTGACTGTGAAGCTGCAGCTCAGGTCAGCTTTCTTCTCGAAACTGAAGCTCGAGGACAAATCTTTGCTGCCGACATTGCGTACGGTGACATTGCTACGTAGGCGCGCGCGGCTGTAGCTGGCTATTCCGAAGCTTGACGCTAGGTTCGCGTAGGTTACGGGTGCAGGCGGAGCATGAACCAGGAGGCTCGAAGATAGAACTGCTGAGGCTGGCCGCGTGACTGTGAAATTCGAAGATAGCTTCACAAAGTTAATGCCTCTGACGAGGAAGCTGCACCTGTAGGACTTGAAACCTGCATTGCGGACCGTGAGACTGTTGGGCATGTCGGCTGAACTGGTTTTTCGAGGGGTGAATGATGAAGCAAGAGCGCGAGCTGCAGGTGTAACTATGAAGAACCAGGCACTGAGATCCTTACCAGCTGCTTGGCGTACCTGCAGGCTGGAACTTAGATTCTTAGCTTCAATGATGCCGATAGCCAAACTGGAAGAAACCGCTGCGGAACGGGCCTGGCGCACTGTAAAGCTATTGCGGAAGTTCGATGAAATTTTCATCACAGTAACATTGCAGGGAAGGGCTCCCGAGCCAGACTTGATCGCCACGAAACTACTATGCAGATCGACACTGGCAGGCATCATCACATGAATGGATGAGCTGACCTGTTTGCTGCTGCTCCTTTGCAGTGTTAGGCTTGAGGAAAGGTTCTTTATCGTTGGCAATGCAAAGGCGCAGGATAGGACTTTAGCGGCTGCGCCTCGAACCGTGAGGCTTGTCCTATAATTGACAAAACCAGCATTCTTGGCTGTGACGCTGGCGGAGAGGTTGTTGCTAGGTGAGGAGCGGAGAAGAAAACTTGACGACAAATCGGCCGCGTTGCTTTGCCGCACAACCAGGAAGGCGCCCGCATCCGCTGAGCCCGGGGTTTGCACTGTGAAAGAACTGGAAAGAACAGTTGAGCTTGGAGTGTTTCTGACTTGGAAGCTGCTGCTGAGGTCATAGCAATTCCTGATTGTGAAGCTGGACCTCACATTTCTGCCGGGGTAAACAGGCGTGACGTTAGACCTGAAAGACGCAGATCCTATATTACACGCTATGAAACTTGACGATAGTGCCTTGATTCCTCTATTACGAATCAGGGCGGATGTAGACAATAATGTTTTTGAAGAACTTCTCCGAATTGAGAATGATGAATGTACTTGTTTAGCGGGCACATGCACGGTGAAGCTGGAAGGCACTGTTTTAGATGCAGACTTTCTGATGGTGAGTGAAGAAGAAAGCGGAACGAAGCCAGATTTTTGAATTGTGGCTGATGAAGACAGCGATGCAGACCCGTCTGTCACAGTATCAACTCAACGGTTCTCTTGAACGGAAGCTCATCTGTTTTCTAATGTTTTTAAGGTTCCGCAATAGCGTCACAGAAAAGGGAAAGTTAGAAGCCGTCTCGAGTTGCTTTCTCGACCTTCGTTACCTGCAGCTGCACATTCTGGTTTCTCGGATCAATGAAAAGTTCCAGCCTGTACACGTTCGGCGACTCGCCAATATGAGCCCCAACAGTTCGCGCTTCAACCATAGGCGGCTTCACCTCCGCTTGCTGACCTGGAGACGTCATCATGGCAAGATCCCTGCTTTCAGTCGTTTTCACGAAGAAATTATGCAATGCCGGATGCTTCTTGATACTGATGCTTCTGCCGCTAATGATTCTTTCTACAGAAGTAATTTCATCTTCAGGAACGTCCCAAGGATACTTTTCTTTGTCAGTGTAGCTTTTGCCTGATTTCAGGTGGATTATCCATCTTGTACTCAAACTGTTCAGTCTCCTAAATATGCGTAACCCTGAACATGGAATACGCTTTTGCCTACGATATTGTTGGAGGCGATGCAACCGCAGGCGTATGCAAGCTGGCTTTCTGATTTTCCAGCTGCTGTATTTCTGCGCGCAAAGCTTCTGCTTTCTGAGCCAATTCTTCAACGTCCATTTCAAACTTCAAGGACTTCCTGATTGCTGGGAAAGCCTGCAACGTCTTTACGAAATCCTCAAGTTCTTTGAGATCCGTGAAACGGAGAAGAAGAGTGGCTTCCATGGTCAAAGATACACTCTCTAAACCTCTTCTACAGAAGATGTTAATATTTGTTCTGTTCCATTATCTCTAGCAAGTTTGAAGAAATTCATCGATTCCGTAAGAATAATAAACTGTTTTATCTTTTCTGAAGGTTGAACATTCCATTTCTCAGAATAAGTTTCCCATTTATGTCGATTACGAATGTGTCTTTGTCCTTCGGTCCCCAGATTCATCGTATCCCTCAAGAAAAGGATATCAATATAATCCTGCACAGTCCATGTTAAAGGATTGCCTCGCAATATGCCCTTCCGAGATTTATGCGAGATTCTGTCCATTTCAGCTAAAACATATTTGAATTTAAGAAAATCCCTGAACTTAACCGTATGCCACCGTAGAGGGCTGAGAAGATCACAAAACTTCAGATTTTCTTTTATTCCACAAATAGTCAAACAGGACCTCCAATGTTTGGCTTTGGACAGACCGCTCACTACAAACCTAAGTTTAGCTATAGATGAAATATCACGTTCCCATAGAAAGTCCCGGATGGAATAGATAGTTTCTTGCTCTTTCTTTGAGACTCCAATATCAAAACGAGGTCTGATTCTTAATCCAAAATGCAGATCATTATCAACCTGAGCGATAGTAGTGAAGCATCCTTCACCTTCCACATAACCCAGTAGCCAGTCCAAGTCAGACATACGGTTATATATGTAATAATCCGCATATAATTTTTGTTATAGAAAAACTTACCTATGCTGTTCTCCGCTACGGGAGTTCACCATAAGTCTTTGGATACTGATTCAACCCATCTGCTCAGGCAGTGTATTTTCATCACTTGCCGAAGGCACAGGTTTTTCAACCTGTGTATTCACCTATGCCAGTCAAACTGGACATATTTGGTAACGGAAGTGATGTTTGTTCTTGTCAGTCACAAAGGGCTAACAATTTGAACAGCACTGTGCCTGAAGTTGCTGGTACAGCTGGGACTTTGACTTTGGTGGCAACGCGGATGCTCTTGTCGTAGCTTTGAACCACTGACGGTGCGAGGCATTCTTTTCCGCCGCCTACTGACTTCACGTAGTTTGTCTTTGCACTGGTGCTTTCCCAGACCCAAGATTCGTCTTTGGCCTCTGAAGCGTTTGTCGACCCAAGATAGCTGAGGCTGGCGTTTTTCGCAGTCGCATAGGAACCACTCTTGTTCCTAATATGGTAGGTTTTCTTTGCTGTTGATGTTCCTACATCAACGACTCCAAAGCTAATGGATGACGGGTTGAAACTTATTGAAGGAGCACTGGATACCATCTTTTTCGTTCCTCAGAAAAGCACTACTGCCCATTACGTTTTTAAGCGTTATCCTCACACGAACTAGATTAATAGTGCGGAGCAGCTATTCCAAGTTGGCTTCTAGGTTCGCAGAAATGTTCTCTGCATAAACTGGGCCTTTCCAAATAGATCAGGCACCGGTTTGTTTTCTGATCCAAAAATCCACAGGGATAATCACTGTGGCTCATGACCCACACGGGCTCATCATTAATAGTTTCGATGGAAAGAACCACGTCTCTCTGCAGCTGCCGGGCAAGCTTATTCATTTTGCCAAGCTCTTCTTTCAAAAGAGGAATGAAGACGCCTTTGCGACAGCAGTGAGCATTACATTTAGAGCAGAACCGCTGTTGAAATTCCCTTTCAGAATATTCCGGAATCAGATTGATTATTTGACTCAACGTTATTTTTCTCCTCTTCTCCTTTTTGCTTTATGAACCCACTGCGTCAGGAAATCTGCAAATTCCGTTGCTTCATCCGGTTCTGCAGGCGCATACAGAGTTAACTGTTCTTTTCCCCGGCAAATGATTGATGCGGACACTGTAATCTCAGCCTTGTTCATCCAAGTTTTACCTGTAGTCATGCCGTAAGCAGTGACTATTTTCAATGGTCCTCTCAAAAAACCAGTTTCCATCGGCCAATAATAGTATATTTTGTTTTCGTTCGGAAAGTGTATTGTCCATTTGTGGCCTGCCCAGCCTTGTTTGCCGACATGCCGTTCCTTCCAGTGGGACAGTTTCTGCAGGTGCAGCAGCAGAATCTGTTTTTTTGGCTTAGTTAATTCTCTGGATCTTGTAAGTAGAATCTTGACTGTCTCTAGCACTTCTATTAGGGCGCCAGTTCTGTCGTTTGGATAAACGATGGAACAGCGGCCTCCGACCCTGGCAGCCTCTTTTATTGCAAGCAAAGGCTTATCCAAGTGTTCGATGACATGATGGACGATTACATCATTGAAGACAGTATCCATGAAAGGCAAAGCTTCGGCACTTGCTATAATGTTTACGGCAGTTTCCGTTTTGAAATATTGATCATACCGGTTTACATCAACTCTTATATGGCCTCTATTATCGACTCCACAGCCAACATTCAGAGTGGCGAATTCATGATTCCGCTGTATTTTGATATGCTGAAGTTTTCTGCCCGAAAAGAAATGTTGGATTGACTGAATTTCACCTTGGTCTTCCAGACTGATTTCAGGCATGAATACTTCTTGAAATGTTACTGTGGACCGAAGACATTGATGTGGAAATGGCTGTTTGGTCAGAACTCCCGGCGTCGTACATTCGCAGATATAGCATGCTCCTTCGGTTTTGAGGACTCTTTTAATTTCCATAATGGCCTTACGGAATTTCCTATCGTCTACAATATGCTGCAGAACCACGTTAGAGACGATTGTATCAAAGCTTTCATCTGGGAAAGGCAAACCGTCTGCAATGTCAATAAAAAATAGTTCGTCTTGCGGCCGGAGTGTTCGATGTTCCCGGAAGAGCTTCAGCATTTCCGCGCTGAAATCAATGCCGACGTATTTCTGGCAGTGCTTGGCCAACGTTTCGTAGAGTCTGCCTGTTCCGCAGCCAACATCCAATAAGATATTACAATCTGCCACTTTTTCAAAGGCGGCTATGGCTTTCTCATCATCTGCAGTTCCGCCGTTAAAACCAGGAGCAGAAACACCGCAGCGCTGAGCCCGGTGGTCCCAGTAGCGTTTTTCCCATCCGCTCATGCTTGTTCCTGTTGTGGTAGACTGTTTAAAAAGATATGCTAATGGGAAGCTGCTTCTGTGGCCAAATCACTGCTTGAACGTGCAGTTCTTTGAAAATCACGCTCGTTCATCTGCTTCACTTTTAATCGTGCAATACTCCATGCGACCGCGACAACAACGCAAGTTACCGTGTAACTGATTACGAAGTATGGTATAGTGATAAGAAGTAGGATGACTGGCACAAGCAGGACAGTCATGATACCTATGAGAGCAGCCCAAAGTTGAATCAAGAAAGCATTATGAAGCTGTTTTTTGGAACGGGAATGTTTATCTGCTGGAGCTCTAGGATCATCAGAAGCTTCAAGAAGAACGCGGTGAATCCAACGATGGAAGCGAGAAAAAAGGGAGGGTTTTTTCGCCAATAGGTGCACCCACCTATTCTGGCGACCCGCCGCTGAAGCATCCACATATAAAGCGGAGGGCATGACCGGCAACTACACACGCGAATGGTAGTACGGTCATGAAGAAAATCTTTATTCTTGTGTTCATTTCGGGCTCCCTTTCCCTGAGAAATCCTCTGTTATCTATGTATTTAAGAGTTCCTAGAACTAACTTCTAGGTTAAACGTCTATATTTTCCTTCATCGTTTCTGATCTAGTTTACGTGTAACTTCATCTATTTTTTCTTTATCAGCCTGCAGTTTCTTTTGAAATTCAACCAAGTCAAGCCTGTAAGTCACATATCTATAGCTGATTTCATTTCGTGTAACCAGCTTAGCTTCTCCGAGAGCCTTCAAAACTTCAGTGAACACGGAACGTGAAGGAGAACCAACCTGCTCATATAATTCTGAAAACCGTATTTCATTTGGATAACCTTCTGAAAGCGCTTGCAGAACTTTATCTTTCAAGGGAATTGGCTGTGTCATTTTGCTCCCACTTCATCCTGAACCCTTCGCAAGATCCGCACAAGCTGAGCAGCTGTTCGTTTAATGTCATAGTATTTTTCAGCAGTCTCTCGAGCTTCCTTCCGGACCTTGGCTTTGTCAACGCGGACTTGGTCGTAGAGTTTGGCTATACATTCGGCCATGTTAATCGAATCTAAAGCTCGCGCATGCATGGTCGCATGACTATCGCCCCATCGTAAGCTGCTGTCCAAATCAATTACTGGGCAGCCGCAAGCCATGGCTTCGAAGTGAACTCTTGATGGGTCCCCATAGAGACTGGGACTGAGCAGCATATCACATCCTCTATACCATTGGTCAGGATACAACTGTAGGCCCATGAGCCGGTATTTGCCAAGCCACTTGTCAAAAAGAGTTTTATGGAAAAGTATGTCAAGCACAGGTCTTTCCTGCGTTACACCCCAATGATGCAGTCTTACCAGAGGATTCTTCTGATAATATTCATTGACGGCTGCGTATGGCAGAAGCGGAAGCTTGACTCCTCCTTTCCTTTCCACTTCACCCATGCCGACTGCGGGTTCACCGTTTAAATCGATGCGCATGCCCTTCGGCGTATACCTGGACAAGTCGATGCCTTTTTCTATGCAATGTAGAATGCCGCGATGATCATAGGGCTTCCACATGGAAAACTGACGTTTATTCATTACTACGGAAGCGTCCAAGTTTTGAAGAGAACCAATTACTGCAGTATAACTGCCGCTTTCCCGTTCAGCCTCATAACAAGCCTCCGGAGTACCATGAATAAGCATTACGCGGGGACGCTGCATTGTTGAATAGCCAGTCATGAAGTAGCTGCTGACATGTATGGTTGCGCGTTCCTGGGCCCAGCCGTGGCTTTGCGTGGTGATCCAACCGTCGCTTTTGCCGCCCTCCTTATTCTCGGGCTCCACGATTCCGGCTTCAACGCCGGGCAGTTGCATTTCAGCCAATACCAATTCTTTTATGGTTTCATACATTCCGCTTAGTCCCGGAGCAAACATGACCCAATGCGCAATCACCAGGTCTACGTCTTCTTTTTCTTTGCCGGGAGCGTGTTCAGCTTCATGTAAAGTCATGATTGTTTTTCTCCTAAAATGGCGTCCACGATTTTTTGTGCCCAACAATCCTCATTGTGCTGTTCTTGGACAAACTTCTGCACCTGTAGACTTAAGTCCTGTTTCTCCATCATAGACTGTTGCTCCCATTGAATAATCTTACGGACCAAGTCTCTTTGAGTCAGGAAAAGACATTTCTCCGGGAAAAGTGTTTCAGCGCCAAACCAATGGTGCACAAGGGGAGAGGCGCCGTAGGCCATGGCTTCAAATACTGATTGATGGTAGCCTTCCTGCATGCTATTGCTTATGATGATATCTAGGCTGCTGAGAAACTTTGCATATTCTTCCTGCTTCAAGAACCCGTGGAAAACTACCCGGTTGACTGGCAACCCCATTTTTTTCAGTGTATCGCTGAATTCGCCGATGAACTTTAGATATTCGGCTGTAACGTTGTCGTTGAAGCCTGTGAGTTCAGCGCCTCGAATATGTAGTGTCCAGTCGACATCTTTAGATTCGCTGCGGGAAAGCAGATCAAAGAAACTTTCAATAGTAGTATAGATGCGTTTGCGCGGTAATGGTGTGTATGTAATGAGGCCGAGTGTATGGTTGAAAGTCTTCTTGGGAGTTGCTGCAGGTGCAGTATTGCAGCCTACATTAGCTTCAGTATAAGAAAGTGGGGTTAACCCGATTTGTTTTTGGAAGCGCATGTACTGGGTTTTGGTGCAGATAAGGTGTACTCTAGACCAGTCTACCAGTTTGGCCTTGTCATAGACTTCTATCCTGTGCATGCGCGCGCTGATTCGGCAGCGTGTGGGAAATCTGCTGGTCTCCGGCAAAGGAGCATAAACCCAATCAAAGAATGCGCAGTCTGCCCATCGCATCATCAGCTCATGTAATTGAACTAGATCGAATGTTTCATCATCGGAGAAAACAAACTGCTGTACTTCGCATCCTCGGCGATTCAATTCTCTCAGTATTGGCGCAAGAAAATTAGGATTTCGAGCTACAACCAAAACTTTCAACATGTTCAGGATTCTCCCAGGATGATGTCAACAAGTTCCTTTGCTATTGTATTTTGGTTATCGGCCCGAGCGCAATTCTGGATTCGCATAGACTTGGCCATCTTAGATTCTGGGCGCCATTGTTCCCATTCCAAGATTTTATCAACCAGTTCTCTTTGAGAGAGAAACAGGGTTTCTTCTGGGAAGAGCTCATCTGCTCCCAACCATCGATGCACAAAAGGATAGACACCGTAAGTCATTGCTTCGAAGATGGACTGATGATAACCTTCCTGCATACTGTTACTGATGATGATGTCGAGTCCTTTCAAGAATTCTTTGTATCGGTCCGGTTTCATGTAATTATGAAAAATGATAGGATCAGTTGGTAGTCCTAAACTCTGGATTGTCGCTGCAAACTCTTTTATCATGCTGAAATATTCTAGACTTTCTGCTATTCGCCATGTTGAAGGTGTGCTTCGAATATGCAGCTGCCAGTTAGCATCATAGCCACCGCGTTTTGTTTGCTCGAGCAAATCATAAAAGGTCTCGATTGTAGTGTAGATCCGTTTCCGTGGCAGTCCTGTAATAGCAATGAGTCCGATATTATGACCGAAAACTTGTTTCGGCGTTTTTGTAGGTTCAATATCTACACCGATATTTAAGAAATGGACTTGCGCTGGACTTGGAAGATCTTCCCTTTGAAATCGTGAAAACTGAGGCGACGAGCAGACCAACTGTACCTTTGACCAGTCAATCTCATGCATCCATGCTTCATACACTTCTAACCCGTGAAGCCTAGCGGTGATCCGGCATTCTCGAGCCATTCGAGTGCCCCATACTAGAGGCGGATTGCAGAAGTCAAAAAATGCATAATCAGCCCACTGCATCAGTTCACAAACATTTATCCTGTTGATAGTCTCGTTGGAGCCGAACATTGTTCTTTTGACTGTGCAGTGACGCTGGGCAAGCTCTGCTAATACTGGGGGAAGAAAGGTTTCGTTGTATGCTATAACCGCAACTTTAGAGGAAGCCAAAACTTTCAACCGAGCTTTGCCTGCAGATCAGACGTCTTAACGTGAACTGCCATGCCTCTAGTATATTGGCCGGTGATGTTCTCGCTTGAGGAGCTTGTTATTTGCACGTCTTCGCCTTCAGGGCTTTGACCCTTGAGGATCACCGTGTACTTTTCTTTTTCTTCATCTTCAATTTTCTTCTTTACTATTACATCCAACTCCAAATCATTCAGCCTCAAAACTTATTCAATTATCAACGGAAAGCCTTTATATGACTTGCGATGAGTTCTTCTCTGCGAACCGATATGACAGAAATAGACCGAGCCTGCGAACACTGTGGAAAAGTCACGAAGCATACCGTTACGCCTTTCTATATACCTTCAGTAAACCCAACAATTATCAGCTCGTCAAACAAGAGCATTGATCTTACAGGAAGAAGCGGACCCCCCGTGACTGTAACAAATACTCTGCCGCAGACCATAGAATATAAATGTAAAGAATGCGGCCACCTTACAGTTGAGGCTGGCCCAATTCAAAAGCAATCCGGGGATGATGCTTTTTCTGGTTTGAAACGGGGCTCGGACTGGACGGAGCCAAAATAGTTCGGTAGACCATAAGCCTTAAAATTCCTCATAACCTTTTTGAATAGCAGTTCATGTGAGAAAAATGGACGTCTCAGAAGTCTTATCCTATATCGGTTCTGCCATCGGTGTCATCGTGGCAATAGCATCTTTTATTGTTGCGCGCGCGCGTGCTTCTGTGACTGACACGAGAGAGCTTGAGCATCGTCTTACACAGCTGGAAACTAATCAGTTCACAAAAGAGGATCGCCAATGTCTGCGAGATAATGATTTGAAGATGAAGCTATTCTGGGGAGTCGTTGAAAAAGAGTTTCCTAAGCTATTGAAGCAGCATCGAACCCCGATGGTTGACAAGCTTCTAACTAAGGCCGCAATGGGACTCGACAAACTCACTCCGAACGAAACTTCAAAATTGATGAAAGCCCTGGATAACGAATTCAATATAGCTGTATCCCAAAAGAATCCACGTCGGGCTCTTATGATTGCTTTCTACCTTAAAGTTATGGAGTTCAAGAATGGCATCAGACTATCAAGAGCCTGTGTGTAAAGGCATTAATAGTTTACTGATATATATTGCAAGAGCATGTCTCTTCTGATCCAAATAGAACTTTATGATGACATGCATGGCAGTTTGGGAAGACGACATTTCCTAGCTCAGAACAACATAATTCCTGAGCCCAAACAAGTAATTCACGCAGTAAACTACTCCTATCAGACAAACGATACAATCATAGAAGTCTATTTGGATCAGCTCTGCAGAGCAGCCGCTTTCCATTATCCGCTTCAGTATATGGGTGTGGTTATTGCAATGCTTACCGAAGATTTGCTTGCCCAGATAATTCTGGCTGAACTTCAGTTTCCTCATGATGTCACGGGACCCTCAAGTTTTCTGGCAGCCAGCATCGTAGATGATGCTGTAGAATCCATTCTTCTCAGACAGAGTTTCAGCAAAAAAATCAGGGAGAAAGCATTGCCACGGGTTCTGGCCCGATACTCTCCTGATGAACGTTTTGTTTGACGCTGCATCATAACCCTTTAAAACACTTACAGATACAGAAGTCAGGGAAGAGGTTGCTAAAGTGGATTCAACGCAGAAACTCTATCTTTTCAACGGTGAAACCTACATCGTGGTTCCCGAGTCAGCATGGCTAGACGAGCTGAAATCAAACCCGCTGGGCCCCACGGCAATCCATGCCCTGGAAGACCCGCTTATTCAGAAAGGCTGGACCAAGCTTCTAGGAGTACAGAACCCGAACAATCATGCTTACACGAGCGAATGGTTTTTCGCTGAAACAGGCACACATCTACGGGTCCTGGTTGATGAACAAGGTCAATTAACCGTTGACGGAGCACCTGTAGGATCGACTACTACAGGTGAAGCAGTGAAAACACTGCAGAAGATCTCTGAAGAGAAAACCGGCAAATGGATAACAGCTGTCCAGGAAGTCAAAGATGCAAATGGTACGCCGATTGTTGTGAAAAGAAAAATCTTCATTCCCACTGACAAACTGCGCAAACCACAGATCTTCGCTCCCGGCAAAGATGCACGTTTGCCGGAACATATAACCAGGATCGGCGCGGAAAAAGGCGGTCCCCATCCTACCATGGATGTTATGACTTCACAGAAAATGGATGCGATGAACCAGCTTCTCGGCATCTATACGCCTATACTTTTGAAGGAGCAACCGAGCCCCCAAGAAATGTTGCGGCGCTGCAGTTGCATGTTGGAAATGGCTGAAAAAGAAGAAAATGAAGAAGAACGGCAGCGACTCTGCGAAACAATTGAAAGAGAACTAGCAGCTCTTGAGGCAATGCAGAAGTCTTTGAAACCAAGCCAACTGAAACCTTTCGTCGGCGACGAAGCAAAAGACAGAGACAAATACCGAAAACTGGCAGACCAAACTGATGATCCGAAAGAAAAGAAAACCCTGACGGAGATCAGCCGGCAAGAAGGAGAACACAACGAGAAAATCCGACAGATGATCGCAAGGTCACATGAACAATAGGAGAATGAGAAGTGTCAGCTCAAACTCCCCAAGTTGTCAGAGACTCAGCAGGCATCGTAGGCTATTATGTCATTTTGGAAGTTGTTGTTTCCACGGGCGACACGTTTAAGGTGCAACAGCTTGCAAGTATCAGCGGAGTCGCAGCTCTCAAAATTGCCGACTGGAGCACAGTCACCTGCACATCTGTAGGTAATGTTGTCACAGTCACTCAGGCGGGACTGAGCGGTGCAAGGATCGTGGCTGTGGTTGGTGGCCAAAAGTGACCCTTTTCCCCGGAGCAAAGACTCTTTCTTCAAGCGTCTATCTTAACCCGCATTTCCAACAAGAAGCATATCAACCAAAATATTGCACTCTCGAGGACTTCGAAGATTATTATCAAGCAGACGTAACTGCAGATACTGTGCCAACTGTTTCGCAGGCCCTTAAACTACTACAGATCGGGGAAGCAGAAATCGACTCGCATGAATGGGGAAGATACATTCAGGAAGACGAATACTTAGACGGTCAATATGAAATCCTCACCTTCCAATGGCGATACGTCGGCTTCTTCGCCCAAGTCTTTTATCCGCACCACACGAACATTCTACGAGTAATCGACTGCGCTTACAACTCCGGAGGAGTACCTTCCAGCGACGCAACCTGGACAAAAGTCACCGAGGGCCCAGCAAACAACAGCAGCTTCGTAGTGCTGAGAAAACCCAAACTGAAAACCCAGGTGGGAAGTGCACTTCTTTTCTATTCAAACGTACCCTATCCAGGTCCGCTGCGGCTCAGACTCACGTACGAATACGGAATGGACATCGACAAAGCTTTACTGCGTGAATGGGCCGGCAAAAAAGCAGCCAAAGATGCATTGGAAATGCGTTCCGCAGCAGAACATGTTAACATCAATCTGGATGCGGGGCCATGGGCCGCTCTGTACAAGGCATATGGAGACCGACTTAAAGAACTAGCAAATGACTTGTTCCCGAAGAAAGTGCGCAAAATTTGGGTCTATCCAAGCACAATGTAAACGTCCGCTAGACCATAACACTAAAAACACAAAACTTCTAAAACAGAACTATGCCAATTCCACAGTTAACATGCCCAAAATGCGACAGCTCTCTCGAACAGGAAATCCGCGTTTCAAAAATGACCCATATCGTCAAAAATCCGAAGAGATCTACCAAAACCAAACGTGGTTACGTCTATCACTGTCTTCGCTGCAAGACATACTACAAACCTGCCATGGCTCTAGTCGAGTGTGTCATAGTCGAATGACTCTGTCGCCAGCTTTGATGATGCTCATACCGATTCTGATTGTTCTCGTAACAGCATACTTCTTACATGAACTGTATATCATCATCAGAAAACTCTCGGCTTTCCAGCTTTCTAGCAGTTGGATAAAAATAGGCACCATAATCCTAGCATTCGCCTTGGCTGCAGTCTCAGGTATGATGGTGTATCAAAGCACTTTTGAAATATTCGCCGCGTCGATGCTGCTTGTCCCTTCACAAGGAACAATAAAAACTGCTGGCCTTGACTTTGGAGTATACTGGGACATCACAGGAACTCAGCCCGTGACTTCTGTTGATTGGGGCACATTGAGCCCGGGAGACCACAAAACCGTGACTTTCTGGGTGAAAAATCAGGCTGCAATCCCGATTTATTGTGGTGCACAGCCGGACAGTGGAACATGGCAGCCTGCAACTGCAAGCAATTATCTTACGTTGAGCTGGACCTTTGGCACAAAGTCGCTGGGAGTCTCTATGCTTCGACGCATCAACATGACTCTTACCGTGAGCCCGACCATTAAGGACATCACAATTTTCAGTTTCACCATAATAGTCAACGCGCAAGAAACTCCTCTCAGCTGAAACCCCACAAATGTTATTTAGTCCCACAGAAGAAGAATAGTTTGACCATTATGCCATCGTTATGGTTCTGGATAGTCCTATGGCTATGCATTCTAGCAATAGTCATAATTGCTATCTGGTTCGGGAAGCATGTCTCTGTGCCGACGATAACCGTAAACACAAACAAGGACAGTTACGCCAGGAACGAAGTTGTACAAATCACAGGCACGGTAAAGCAGGGGGCCACCCCCCTTCCAGGAAAGACGGTCAAACTGGCAATCCAAGGGCCGGGACCTGATGCTTGGTCTTTGCCCGACGCGACCACGGATTCCAACGGCTTATTCAGTACAAGCTGGACCGTCCCCGCTGACGCTGCAAACGGAGATTATACCCTGAATGTTTCGTGTTTAGGTTCGTCGGCTAGTAAGACCTTCAGACCGGACCAGATGGCAATCAACTAAAGGTATAAACTCCATCGAACAAAAAAAGAAGGGAGTTACTGAGTTTACTCTTCTTCTATGTAGGCTTCGATTTTGGCGAGCAGTTTCAGTATGGATTTCGAGAGCATCATTAGTGTCCCGATGATGAGGATGAACACTGTCAGGATGATCCAGTTCACCCATGTCATCATGGTAGCGGTTTCAGCTTGCAGTGCAGGCACTACGACGTATGCTCCGTAGAGAAAGTTAAGTGCCAAGCCGAAGATCGTCCAGAGCAGTAGAATCAGTGTTTTCAAGCCTTTAGGGATTCCTTTTCCATTTTCTGACAAAATGATCCCTGAAGAACCATCGTGTAGCATCTATTTAACTTTTGTTGAGCAACCATAGGGTTTTGCGGGAAAACGAAAAGAGTCTATTATTCCGTTCACTGTTCTGAGAAACGCAAAACTTATATCATGAATATACGTTTTATCATTTGGTGAAATGATGCTGCTTAACACAGACCTTGTCCGAGAAGTAGTGAATGAACTTATTAAAGAGGATCGAGAGTTTCATTCAACCGAATTGGCTGAAGCATTGGGCAAAAGGATTGGTATGGTCATAAAAGTAGATACCGCCAGATACTGGGCGAACAAGTTCACTCTTGATGGGTTGCTTGAGAGACGCCCGATCAATAAAAAACTTCGAGTCTACCGCAGAAGAAAAGGCATAGATCTTTCTTCATCATTGACAGTTCAGAAACCATCTAATTAACTATCAGTGTAACCCTTATATAATCCTTTGACGAAATGCAGAGTTCTTGTTCCACCGCCAACCTTTGCGACATCTACATCTCCATCCCATCCGTCAAGCCTCGCATCTGGAACAGTGCCGCTGCTGAGATCGGATGCGCTCAAATCAACATTATGCACTGCCCTAGCAGAACTGATTATTTCCGTTCCCTGTATCTGCAATGAGCTCGCATTCACTACAGCTGAAGAAGCATCTAACGTCGTGATTATTACAAGCGTATTGAATTTGCCGCTATAACCACGTATGTAAGACCATCTATAACTATCATTCCCCAATGCTCTAGCATTATCTGTAAGGGGCAACCAATCAGCATTGACGCCGGCAAGAACTTGAAGCTGATTAAATCTTCCTGTTTCCGCTCTGATCATCGACCAGCGATAATCATCCTTGCCTAAAGAATAGACATTATCCACACCTGGATAGAGAGACTCGAAAACCTTGCCATAAAGGTAGAGGTCCATCAGATGAAGTTCTTTCCATCTACGCGGGGGCATTCCCAAATCAAAAGTTTCGTCGCTGTCGGGTATGAAATCATTAGCGGAAGCAATAACGGGCGCGTTAAGAAGGATTTTGCTGTTCGCAGCGAGAAGAAGTTCGCCGTAGAGCCGTGGATTCTGCAGTGTGAGCAGATTTCCCGTGTACATTAGCACTGTCTGCGGAGTTTCTTCTGTATCCTTGAAAGCTAGATATCCCGAGTTCTCGAAAGTCAGCACTCCTCTAAACGCCATGTCCATTATGTATAAGCGTCGCCAGTAGGCGTCCTCACGTCCCAGATCATACATATCGCCTGCCAGAGGCACTATATTATAACAGTCGAATTCTGTTCCCCATTTGGCTTGAAACTCCATTCTTGAATCAGTTACATTCCAGAGTTTGAAAGCGTCAATTCCTAATGCGATGACTACGGTTTTTCCGCCGGGAGCCGCGTTTCTCAGTCTGAAAATGTCCGTGGTGGTTGCTGTTATGTCAACAGTATTCGGTGTTCCACGGCTGTTATCGTCAACAATCAGTCGAGGAATGATTTTCAATCCTCTTGACTGGTCGCTCTGGGCTGGACTGTCAGCTCTCATGAAGGTGAGATTTTGATTATCAATTAGTTCCGTGTATGGTGGTGGCGGATGGCCTGCGCCAACATCAAAGTCAGCATGGCAGTCTTGGAGAATGTTGCTTTTGCTTTCTTTTCCTGCTGCTTGATACCAGCTGCTTTCTTTTGTGCCGATCCAGCTGGCATCATGCTCGTCGAAAAGGTCTATTCCTATGAGGTAATGAGTCCATTCAATGTCTAAGAATCTGTGTTGGCAGTTGTATCCGTGGATTCTGATGAAGAACGCATTGTAGGGTGCTTCGTCATTGCTTTGATTGCCAACTTTGATGGCTGCATTTGTGGTTTTGGAGATTACAATGTCGTCTCCCCAACACCAGTCACACTGACAGTCAATAGCGGTTGCTATCTGGTATTCTCCTTCTATTCGAATATTTTTTAATTCTTTAGAATTTCCCTTCAAAGAACTATAGGCCAGATTGATTGCGCTTTCGCTTGCATATCCGGTGAGGGCTATTACTTTCAGTTGAGCAAAGTCACAGTTGCCAACGCGAATGTGGCCTTTGGCTGAGGTATTCGTGTTTTTGATGGCAATATTTTCTATGTCAACATTATTCTTTTTTCCGCTTTCAGTCTTTTCTCTTATTGCATAGTCTGTACCGGTGTAGGTGATGTTCGGTATTATGGTTCCGCCGCCGCCTAGCACAGTATTGCTCAAGATTAGGATGTTGTCCTTCCATAGAATCGGCGCATTGGTTATAATTGGATCGCGTATGAACAGTATCCCATAGGACATCCGATTGATACAAGCATTTGCAACTGCAGCTGCATCTGTTCCATCGATTCCGCCTTCATTGTCTGCTCCTCCAAATTCAAGTCGAAGTGCTTCACCATTTATCCCACAGTAATAACCGCCTTCTTCGATGAGTAAATAGGATTCTGCAATCATACTATATGTTGTCATATCCCCGATTTTTCCCACTACTTCAGGCCGGTTGGAGTCAGCATCGCTGAAAATCAGTGCAAGTTGATCGCCTGGAATGAAGTCTGCTTCGCTCTGAACTCTATAATCCGTGTATGGAGCCGTATTGACCTTGCTGCGATAGACTCTTACAGTATAGGTTTTCATGGCAGGACCTCTCCTACCGCCGGGAACATTGCTTTTGAATCCTGCAGACTCTGTGTTCCAGTCTGGCCTTTAGCAATGTCTGTGAAGACTCCGGACAACAGGTTTGGACTTATTACCTGCGTGAACCTTCTCAACACCAGCTCCTGAATGTACCCATCTGGTCCAAGCTTATCAATGACGCCTGTTAGAAAGTAGGTGCCAGCAAGACCTGTAATACCATCATCTGTGAAGTTGCAGGCACTACCAGGCAGCAACTCCGGATCCCCGATGACTGTAATTCTAATTTCATTCTCGGGATAAAGCAGTTTGAACAATGTCGAATAGGAAAGTACATCACAGTAAATTGGACTTTTCAATGTGCCATCTGTGATTATGGTTTGTTTTCGCCCATATCTTGCTTGGAAGTTTAGATCAAAACAGGGATTAGTTTGTCCTGAAGGAAATAATGTTGGACTGTTCGTGTCCGCAATAGAATATGCGCCCTCACCATAAACGGCAACTCTGTTCCGCATCGGAACCCCAGTGACTCTAACTTGCAAGCTTACGATGTCGATGCCCCACTTTTTAACTGCTGGCTTAATAATTTCGGTGCTGAGCACGGGTCCCCATGCCAGAGGGAAATCAAAGTTGATGCCTCCTCCCGCTGGATTAATTGTTACCTTACCTGTAACCAAATCTACAGCTGTAGCTTGAACCATGTCTGCATAAGCCGGAACCATTCCAGGCTTATTGGCACAGATGAATAATGTTTCACCAACCCAACTTGAGAATAATATTGGGTCTTTAACATAGAGATAAGAATTACCGGCAGTTATGGGCTGCACAACTGCGCTGATGCGAATATGATCCTTCCACATCAATGTTGGAGTACCATAATGCTCGCCAGAATCCATCCAATAATACATTTTGTAGAGGCTGCTGATTTTCTCTATGGCTTCCAGAATCGTGGAATCATTGAATGGTAAATATGATACCCATGGATTCCAAGCCCAGTACGCCCAGTTTGGTGAGCCCAGCCCAGCTGTGGATAAACCTGCTCTGGTGCCGATGAGATCTTCCATCATGTCTTGCGGGTACATATCTATGTAAGTGCCGTCGAAGTTTGTGCCTTCTGCAAGCTTCGCCATATAGTCGCGGCCTGTCACCCGGACCGTGCTGCCTCCGCCTTTGGTGACTGTATAGTCTACAGTGTCGATTAGGCCCCATAATCTGATGGTGTTTACGCCGTTATAGCCTATGTATATTTTGACGTTGCGGAAATAGTCAAAGACGGGCTGCTCCCATGGGCCAACTAAAGCATTTTGTCCGTCTCGGTTGTCGAAGGTCATGTCAAAGGAAGCAGCTTGGCCGCCGAACTGACGTTCTATATTAAGTTCGATGAGGCCAACTGGTTCGACATACACGCCTATCTCGTTTGCAACAAGCACCTGCCATGATGGTTTCTGGAAGACTGTTGTGTCTGGAAGAAGTAAAAAGTCAATTCGGAAAGGAATCTGGCGTTCATAATATTTGATTTGTTCAGCTGAGAATTCCAGTTCCGTGATGACGGCATTTTCGCCCCCGTAATATGTTGGCGTTACAAGCTTGGCAACTGTGCCGTTTACCCATGCTATTTCCAGTTGGTTCATCACGGTCTCAGCGTCTGTGCCTGAGAGAATTCCTTCTAAACTTACTTTGACAAGGTGCCGCTGCTTGCTTTCCAGCGTCTGTCCAATTCCAAGAATGTTTTTGCGAGCTACAGACCGCATGTACGTTCTAATCATGCTTTCTGGATTAATAGGAAAAGTGATACTTCCGAATTTTGTTTGAGTCAAGACCATTAGGTAATCTCCACCAGCGCGCGCCGCAGTCTTATTCTGGATAGATAACTTACGTCCGTCATGTTTTACACTCCGTAAATGTAAGTATCATCTATATTGCCGCAATAATGGGTTGCGTACGAATAATATCCATAGACTCTTATTCCTACTCTTCCCCCTATCGTCTTCCAGAGATTAAGAGTATCATAATAATCAAAGAGGGATGTCCAAACAGAGCCATTATAGTATTCTGCTCTTATTACCAGACCAACAGCATCATTCCACCAAGTAATTCTTACATTGGTCCAGTTTGAGTCTATAGTATAAAGAGTTTTAACAGTAGTACCAAGTTGAGTTTGAATTCCAGCAACCACTTTGTAACAAGCGGCTTGTAAGCCATAACCACTAAGATAATTATAAGGAGAAAACTGCACATAATAATAGTTGTTGTCATCTTGGTATCTAAAGACAATATTTATTTGTCCAGCGCCAGCTTCCTGTCTCCATTGCGTTTCCATTTTACCTTCTTTTACACTCGCTATTGGTACAATACCAATTTTTATTAGGGCAAGCACACTATCAGTTGTCCACTGCACATGATGATCTTCTCTTAAACTGCTTGGAGAAGAAACATAATGAACACTATCCAATACCCAATTGGTATTACTGAAATCCCAATTACCTGTTGTCATGTAGTCCAAGCCTCACTGAATATAACCGCAAATGTTGGTGGATTAAGATAGTTCCAGTCCTCTGAATAGAGGGGCGCGGCAAAGGTTGGAGGTCCATAGTTCCAAGGTTCATAATACTTGAGAGATGGTGGTGTGGGTTCGCTAATATCGATAGTCACTATTGTAATCGTTATTTCATAGTACACTTGATATATGCTTGGAGGAGAATCACTTCCTATTCCTGCTATATGTTGCGGGGGGATTCCCTTCTTTTCAATTGATACAATGTTTGTGATTCGCACTGTTGCTTCTTCCTCAAAATCGGGAATATTCAAAACCATCAGAGTCTCAGCATCCCAAGCAGCAAGAAGATCATTCAACGTGTCAACAGTTACTTCTACACCTGTAAGAGTAACCTCCCTGTTTGTGCGACCCATCCAATGAGCATGGTCCGTGCCGTCTGGAATCTCAACAATGACTATATGTGAGGACATAGTTTTTCGCGGAGCTGGTCCTGCCAGAAAAGTATGCGCACCCAACGTGACTGTCATGTAGTCTTCACTACTGTAATCGTTATTTCGTAATAAACTTGGTATATGCTTGGCGGAGAATCGCTGCCGATTCCCATTATGTGCTGTGGTGGAATTCCTTTCTTTTCTACCGATATAATATTTGTAATTCGAACGGTTGCTCCTTCTTCAAAATCGGGAATATTTAGAACCAGTGAAGTTTCAGCATTCCAAGCAGTAAGAAGATCGTTCAATGTGTCGATGGTTACTTCTATGCCTGTGAGAGTGATTTCTTTGTTTGTGTGGCCCATCCAATGAACTCTATCTTCTCCGTCTGGGATCTCGATCATGCCTATGTGCGAAGACATGATTTTTCGTGGAGCCGGCCCGGCAAGAAAAGTATGCGCACCTAGTGTGACTATAGACATTAAGCTCCTCCTGGCACCCTTACTATTTCATTTTGAATATGTCGGCGAAGTCTCAAGGCAACAGTCCGCATGTCTTCCTCTCTGGCCACCTGTTGCACTTGGATGATAATATCGCCAAAACTGTAATGGTAAGTGATTTGCGATGGCTCAGTTGCACCTCCAAGCTCAGTTCTAGCTGCAGCATTAAGAATTGCCGCTGACTCGCCTATCTCATTTCCAATTGACATCAAACGGTCAGCTGGAGCCTCAACTCCTACAGGTGTGACTTTCTCGCCTTTACCAAGCACATAAGGACCCGGTTTGGAAACTTCTTCTATTCCGAATTGACCGCCTGGTAGTTTAAGGCCAGTTGCTGCCTCTATCGCCCGCCTCGAAGCCTGTTCATCACCACCAACCATTGCTCTAAGACCCGCCGCCGGTGCACCCAGTCCAGTTAGAACTTGGCCTGGCAAAGACTTTTTGAATTCTTCGTAGGCATATTGCCCTCCTCCTAGCCACCAATCCCAATAGCTTTGTTTATCAGGGTTCCATCCCGCTTTCTTTGCTGCTTCCTCACGATCTTTTTGCGCCTGACCAGAAATCTCGGTACTAATACCATAGCCAATTACTGGTGCCATGGCCGCCATCATCCCTGCATAAGGCAACGTTCGAGCTCCAATACTCACTGCAGCTTCACCGACTCCTCCTCCTGCAGGTGCAAGACCCCCTAATGTTCCTCCTCCTCCGATCCCGCCTCCGATCCCGCCTGCGAGTCCCCCAAGCCCCCTGCAAGCAGCAAGACCGCCGCACGCCGCTGACAACAATCCTAGATTTGTAACGAGCATAATTACTTGTCCTGCCATTCCAACAACTTCTAACCCAAAGGCTATTCCTTGAAGTCTAGCTTCTTGCTCAGCAGCCGCGATTTTTTGCATGTCCGCAACTATGTCTCTGCGAGTGTTTTCAACAGTGTCTTTCCAGTCGCCCGTCAACTTGTTAAGTTTCTCTTGGTCAGTTGCTGTGTTCTTGAAGTCTTCCTGGATTCCTTTCGTAGCCATGTCAATAACAGAGTTCGCGTTCATTGCGAAAGTTCCAAGAGGGCCAAACTGTTCTGCGTTCCAGCCAATCTCTTCTCCGAGAGCTCGCCAGTTTGGAATTTGGCCATTCTTAATAGAATTCGTCAGCACGTTCATTATTGCATTGATTTGTCCTAACGGTACGCCCATTTCTCGAGCTTTTTCTCCCCAGCTTATCAGAGAGCCTTCCCAGTTGGCAACTGCGGCTGCGGCTTCATCGCTTTGCGGTCCGAATCTGCCAATGGCAATTATAGTGTCGCCTGTAGCGCGTCTCAGGTCATTGAATGCTGTTGGTGCAAGCACAGCAGCTTTGGCCATGTTCTGAAGTTGAGTTGCTATCTGGAAAGTTATCTGACCAAGATCTTTGTCTACTCTGATGACTTCTCTTTGTTGGGCAGCTTGTCTTTTCAAGGAGTCTAGAAGTTGACTCTGATATTGGATAAGACGGATTTGCCAAACATTCCACTGCGTATACATGCCGATGACTTGGCGGCCGAGACTGCCGACGGTCATCATGGCACTCGCCATCTGGCTCAACGAAACACTAGCGGAGCGTGTGCTGCCTGTTAGAGCGCCTGCGGAACTGCCTGTCTTATTCAATGTTCCCTGAAATGCGAATAGGTTCTGATTTGTTCCTTCCTTAACAACGTTGAATTGTTGAAGGGACTGCTGTGCTTTCAAAAAGTTTGAACTGAAATTACTTGTGTCAGCTACCAGAGTATAGCCAAGTTGAGGCCCTGCAGACAATTATTATCCTCCTGCCAATTCATTCAGACGTGCGGTAATGTATTCTGGTATTTTTGGTCTGACAGTTTCTACCGCATTAGTGAGAAAGAGTTTCGGAGGTACACTTGTTCCTGCTCGAGTTGTCCAGCCGAACTCTTGAAAAAAAGGATATCCAAGAACATTGCTACCGACTTGAACTTTTACAATGTTTCCTTCAATGGACTGGTCTAGCATTTGAAGGCTATTGATCAATGTGCCTGTTCTTGACTTCAGGACTGCCATAGCATTTGTCCTTGCTAAAGACACAATCTCATTAGCCCCATCCCGCATACCTGCTAGTACGACTTCAAGCACTTTTGCTCTCATGCCCTGTAATTTTCTGAGAGCTTCAGGCATTCCTATCTCTATGATTCTGGCACTCATGTTGGTGGCGCCTTTTGAAATATCATTCCTTCCGGAAGCAGACTTATGCCCTTCTGCTGTCCCCGTCTCGATTTTGCAGCTGCCATATGCAGTTGCACCTTTAATATAGTCTTCAGTAATTCAGCGTCCACAGCGTCCATCGCCTCAACCTGGGCTGGCGTGAATCCGTAGGCGGTGGCAAACTGATGTTTTTCAATTGCTTCTTTTGCGAGCGTATCGTCGCCGCAGAGACTTATGTTGTTGGAGTAGATCGCTGCCGCGAGACGCTGAATGGTGCTAAAGGGGGCGAGTTCCATGCCAGAATTTGAGTGTATAGTATATCCAGGATTGCTCCGTCCAATGTTGTTTTATCAAGGTCTTCTTTGGTTTTCAGTGGTTCAGGACTTTTGACTGCGCATGTGGTGATGGCAAAATCCATGACGTCAGAAGTAACTTTGACGCCTGAAGATTGTCCTTCACCTGTTTGAGTAAATGTGCCTGTCAGCCTGTAAAATTCCTGTCTTTCTCGGTATGTCCAGCGTCTTATCTTGAATGTGTTGCTTTCAGTTGGTTTGATTTTGTGGGTACAAAGTATAGGAGTCGGAGTCTTGTGTTCTGGGTCTTCTGTGTCAAGCATTCCTATTTTTGTGTTACAGACGATTTCTGCTTTGCCCCGGCTTTCGATGATGCCATTTGTTAGTCTATCGACATGTAGTGTGTTGCATTCGGGACATATTTCGATGAGTATGTCTTTTGTTTTTGTGGAGCTTTCTTCGCTCATGCCTGTCTTGGTCTCCGTTTAAGTGAGAGATGCTGAGAGTGCTGTGAATGCCCAGCGTTCCAGTGCTACTTCTGTGGGTCGAATGGTGAAGCTATCGAGTCTGTGGAATTTGCATTTTGTCAGTGTCAGTATGGATGACGGTGAACTGTTCAAGGTCCAGGCAATAGTACGATCTGTATAATCTACTAGATCAGTGTAGCGGTTTTGGCTAATCCAGATGAGAGTCATTGTGCCTGTGATGGCTCGTTGTTTTGGCGGAATGAATTCTGCTTGGCCGCTTCCCATCACGTAGATTACTTCTGGGTTGCGTTCTATTGTCACGGTGATTTCTGTGCATGGAACACCTGGACCGCCTACTGTTACTGGGTTGAGGCCGCCGCTTGTGAAGATCCATGGAGGTGTTGCAACATCACCTGCCCAGCTGCCCGTGCCTACTGGATCTGCTGTGCTTGGCTTCGGGATTTCTCGGCATACGATTTCGCCTCTGAGTCTGATTGCTTCGTTCGGTCTTCCTGTCAAGGTAAGAGTTCTTGGTCTACAACCATTGAGCTTGTAATAGTAGACTGTGCCTGCTGCTCCGCCCATTTTGATGCCGAAGGCTAAGCTTAGACTTTTGTCAATGCTGCCAGCTCCTCCGCCCTGTGGATTGATGAAGTATTTGGCCCAAGTGCTTCCTTGCATGAAATGTTCAAGCGTGAACTCATATGATTCTTGTCCTTTCAATAGATACGCAGGATCTTCGCTTCCGAGCTGTCGAACTATGATCGGCGGTATGTCTGCTCTGGGATCCCAGCTTTCTGACGGACCTATCCAGCTGAGATCAGGATTTGTGGGGAACACTCCAAAGGTGACTTCTTCAACATATTGTGGGTGCTTATAGACGAAACCAGCCGCCGCTTGGCGGGGTTGTGAAGCTCGGTGGTGAGCTCATTTCTTTTTCATCTCCTTTTTTCATTCTTTTTTGTTGTACGCTTAGCGGTTAACCTGGATTCCGCCTACTATGGCATTACGGAATTCGCGCGCCCGGACCGGAAGTATCGAGTGAAGTATGGGGAAGCCTGCTCTTGACGCTGCAGCAGAAGATTTCTGAGAACGCAAAATATCATCATCAATGGCGAAGTATTGGTCAGCGCAGATTTCATTTTCGAAGTAGACCCATTGGATGTCTTCAACAGTGGTTTGGTACAGGTGTAGTATTCGTCTGACTTCCTGCAGCATATATTTACGATTGTTCTTGGCTTGCGCCAGAGCGTCTTTTTCTGTGGTTCGCGGCCGCACCCAGACGTGTACGTGTGCGAGATGATCAAGTTGTAGCCATTCTGCCGTTAACACTTTAGGAGTGTCGCCGATGGTGACTACTTCTATGCTTGGGTACTTGCGTGACGGAGCCGTTTCACCGGTGTTAAAATCAACATGTTTCTTGTCCAAGTTCCCATGGAGCCGCCAATTGTCATATAGCTTTTGGCGTATTGCCTCGGGAACGTCTGTTGTGAATACCATTGTCTTTGCCTTCCATCACGCTACACGCGGTATAGGATCGGGTTGGGCTTTGCGCAACGTTGTCTATTTTGAGGTTAGCCGCTGCGCGCCTGGACAGCTGTTTGACCCACTATATTTTTAAGCGTTCTGTTATAACGAAAGGAATAATGTAATACTAGAAATTAGTTCTATACATCTTTTTATATAAGCGTGGAGGAATGGAAAGGGTAGGTGGTTGGCTTCAAGGTGCCGGGTTCTTCCTCTCCTTTCTCCCGGGAATGCGCATAGAAATTTTCCATCGAGCCACCACCTACAAAATCTTAAAATAATTAGACGCGCGCGCTAACGCCAAAAGGGACGCAAATATTGCTCTTTTTTAGAAAACTAATGTCCGATATTTAGAAAATTAGAGTAGAGAATTTTTAGGTAAACAGGACAAGAGAAGATAGACTTCTATGCGGATCACAGTAACTAATCGAGAAGCAGCGGCTTTCATCAAGCTCAGACAGCTCGGATATCCAGTTCACCTAATCGCAAAAGCTTTTGGAAGAAGCACGAGTGTTGTGCAGCGTCGATTCCGTTTCAACGAGTTTATCCATGCAATCCGGAAAGTTGACTTAAGAAAATTGCCAGCGCGTATTCGCAGGCTCGCAGCAGCCAGACAATGGACAGCGCTCATGAAGTTTTTGCCCGCTTGGGAAAACTGGATTCTGGGCCCTGGAGGAAAGCCGCCCTAACCTTCACGTCAAACCTTCAGTCTAACGTTTAATGTTAAGGGTAAAGCTTAAAGTATAACCTTAAAGTTTAAGTTTAAAGGATAATCTTAAAGTAAAAGAATCAAGATGCCCGCGCTGCAACACCTCAGAATTTTCTCATAGAAAATCTTTTATCTACATAACGCCAAGGCTTCTCTCAGCACGGCGTGATGAGCTGCTCCTACAGCAACCCAAAAAGGGAAGCTTGAGAGTAAGACGCTTGCAGAGAACGGGTGATGGAAATCTTGGTAATGCTAACGTTGCCCAAGTGCTGTAAGGTGCTCACCAGGTCTACACGTGGTCCTTTAGACCAGCATGACGCATGTGACCATAACGGTCACGCGCGCTTGTCAGTCGCACGTGCAAATTGGAGATATCGAGAGTGCCTATACAAACAATCGAAGAACTGAAAGCAAAGTTTCCCAAAGAAGAAGTAAGTCCGTATGGTCCTTGCCTCATTATCCCTGGAACTGAGTTTGATCCAGACTCGGAAGATCCTCTTGAAGAACAAGGATATAGAATAATCAACATGTCTTTTAAAGGAAAGATGGTTACTCTCGTGAAGCTTACAAAAAAAGAACAGACCCCAGATGTTCATGAACCGCCTGTGGAAAAAGCCAAAAACGATTCTGTTAAACGTGGACGAGGCCAGAAAATGACAACGGGATTTTGCCGATGGACTGCCGATGATCAAGCAAAGTTGCTTCGGCTTTGGGATGAAACGCCAGGTATAGCTGCAGAAAAAACTGCAGCTCTAACGGCTCAGTTTCCAAACCGCACCGCAAAAGCTCTTGATCTACAGCATCTTAAGCTCTTGCACAAGACCGGTCAAAAGTCAAAGAAATCGAAACATTGGGCTGAGCTTCCTGTTCCACCAATATCCAAACGTGGCTATACTTCTGGTGAAGAAATAGAAAAAAATGAAGTGGATGGCAAAGAAGAAAAGAAAGAAGCTCCAGAGATCATGGACACGATCTTAGACAGCGTCAAATCTCTAGCAGAGGCAATAGACAAGCTTGCTGTGTTGATGGCTGAAGACCATCTCCTACATGAAAAATTAAGCTGCCAAGTGATAATGCACGGTCTGGAAATCAGCGAAGTTGAAGAAGAATTCCAGATCCCACTATCGCTCAAGTTGCTTCTCAAGAATGCTCTTCTCAGCAATGACGGAATACACTGCGCTGTTTTTAAAGCGAGAACTAATAAGTTTCTTGAAGCTGTCCGTCCAGTGGAAATGTAGGGGTGGGGTCTAACATGGATTGTCCTAGATGTGGAAGTCTATGGATATCTGACAAGGCTATCGTTATGCGGATAACTAAGAGCATCGCTGCCCAGAAGATTGATGGTCAACGGTATAAATGCTTGAACTGTGGAACTGAATTTTCTTGAATCCTAAGACTAAGAAAAAGAAGAAGAAGAAAAAACCCTCGACATACGTCGTGCAACCTCATCATATCACTTATGATCCTGAATGGGTAGTTCCTATGTTCAAGGGTGAACACTTCAGTATCACGAAGATGCTGAGACGCAAACGGGTCAGTTTCGGTTTTCTCGAGGCGCTGATGGATTTCATCGAGAAACATAAAGGGCAGGCAGAAGCCCTACAACTGCCGCCTAAGAAATAATTACGTTAGGAGCCAGTTTCCAGCGATTGCGATCCGTATGCTTCATGCCAAGCACATCAGCTTCTACAAGTTCTACGAGAGTTCCAGTCACAGCTTGAGACGTGTTAGGTCCCAATGCCAATTCGTCAAGTCTACTCTGCACTTCATTTAGGGCTTTCCAAGTCTTAAAGAAATCTTCCTTTACAAGTCGAAGAACTTTGCCCTTCACAGTGTCGCTTGGAACCTTCGGCAATTCCCTCTTGATCTCTTCCAGTTCAACCACGGTGACAATAGGTTGAAGTCCTAAAGTGGTATGCACCGGTGTATCTACCGATGTAGGTACTGGTGTAGGCGCGAATTCAATGAGAGCCTTATTTAAAGCATCAAAGGCCGCAACTTTCCTTACAACTTCCTTGGGCAACGGGCGCTCTTCTGTTTCAGCATCTGCTCGCCCTCGAGAATAACCATTCAAATCAGCTTCAACGACAGCCTTTTGCAATTCATCTTTCGAAACATAGTCCTGCAGAACTTTTCGAAGTTTCTCTTCTACCATCCGATTACTTAGATGTTCAAGTTGACGAGCGAATTCTTTCTCACATTCTTCACGCTTTCGTTTTTCTTCTTCATACATTTCCTTGTACATTTCATCATTCACTTCCATGTTTGGTTTCAGATAAGCTTCCTTCACCTGTAATGGTGTCATGATTCCTCGGGCCACGGCCTCCCCGACATTCTCCGGTACACCTGTAGGCAACACGTAAACTTTCTTGACCATGTTACCGATGGCCGCGTAGAAATGGCCCAGGGGCAATGTTTGTATTTCTTCAGCAGGCACCTTCACACCCAACAGCTGTTTGAGAATGCGTTCTATTTCATGGGCTTCTTTCATACGTCCCATGAGCCAGTTGTCGACCTGCCGCAGCGGAGTCTTGTCGATTCCCCCGATGTCTTGGCTGTCCAGCCATAGATAATTGCCCAATGCAGCGCCTTTGCGAATGAACTGCTGTGCAACCCATTTCACCGGCGTCATTCTGCCCTGGGGAATCATTTCCCAAGCTTCAGGAATTATGATGATCACATGATCCAGCTTTGCAAAAACATGCTCGATCGTGCTGGCTATCACGAGCTGCTGCGTCTCGAGACGCATGTCCTTTAAGTCCATAACGTTGACACCGTCTTTCAAGTCAAGATTCACGGTGAAGGTCCACTTGGCCAATTCAGGAATTACGATGTCCAGGTACTCGTCGAGACGTTCGTAGACGGCGCGCATGAACCCGCTTTTCTCAGTCTTTGCCAATTCACGAGATACAAGCTGAATTTCCTTCAGGTCTTTTCGTCCACGACAAACCTTCATGATCGCAGAACGCATGCCCGGCTCATACTTTACCTTCTCACCAAGGGCCACATTCACAAGACTTTCGACATACTGCCAGTCAGAACGGGGCTTATAATAGGGCATTAAAAAATTGAATTTGGTAAAGCCACCTTCACCACGCTTGGTGATGAATGCGATGGCCCTGAGTTTTGAACGACTGATGAATCCTTCTATGCCGGTGGTTTTCCCTGAGAGCGCGCTCATGCCGAAGATGGCAAGATGATGAAGAGACATGTAGACAGGCAGGCCCGAGCCGATCTCATAGCCGACAAGAACCTGATCAACTGTCATTCAGTTTCCTCTTCTTCTTCTCTTTTCTTGCGGTAATGCTTTTTAAATGCAATCTGTATTCTGTCTCCACAGACGATGCCATAAAGTTCCCAGAGATCTTTGGGCAAGAACAAACACATGCCTGTGCCTCGAGCAGAAACTGGCAATGTAACAACTTCATCAAGCTTCGCAAGAAGATCCCATTCACTTGTACTGAATCTTCGTTCGAATGGTGGGGCTTTCTTCCTTTTTCTAAATCCTCCCCGAAGTTCCCCTCGAACTTCCATGTCTTTTGCCATTACATTTCACAACCATAATCCCGATTAATAATCATATCTTCAACAACTGATGATGCTATTAATTAGACTAGAATATACACTGAACGAAGTTTCACATCGCACATCTACACTAACCATTGAAAAGACTCCATTCATGTCGTCCTCAGCATGTTCTCTGTCTGACAATACATAAAAATCTTACGTAGTATTGAACAATGCTACACTAATCGGGTCAAACTGGTCTGCCCCTTAACCATTTTTGATTAGTGCTCAAAGTAACAGCGTACCCAGCCAAGATAACAGTACCCTCACGCAGACAAGCTGACTTCAAATCCAAATCGTCTGAAGAACTTTTCCATACGGAGCCATCATCGTTTCTATGCCAATGTTTCGTCCGTCCTTCACATACCTGCAGGTGTAGCTGATAATCGTAACTGCTCATCAAAAAACAGGGACAGTAATGGCATTTTCTGCCCCATCCAAGATAGAATATTGTGCCTTCAGGCGCATCATCATGATGAATGACAGATGAAAAACTCAAGCGGGTATCGCCGTAGCCTTTTTTGCTGCGAAGTCAGCTTTTTCTTGTGCTAGTTGGGCCATTGTTTGGTATGCTTTTGCTTGTCCCGAGTAGTAGCCTGCGCTTACGAAGCCCATGCCAGAGAGAAGCATTAGAAAAATCGTGTAGATATCACTCCATGGAGCAACGTGAGCAAGAGCCAGCTCAACACATGCGGCGATAATCGCTATTGCTGTGACGGCCATAAGTATTCTATCGATTGGAATATCTGCCAAAACATTTTCACCTCCTCCAATACAGCAAACTGTTACCAGATGATTTCAAGGTTTGCGTCTGTTTCTATGAAGTCGTAGTGGCAGAAGATCGTGTGGGTGTCGCTGCCTGCGAATAGGAGCCCCGCGAATTTCTTGTCCGTTTGGGTGATGATGGCGCTGCTGCTGTCGCCGCCTGCGCTGAATCCTGTTTTCTGGATGAGGCCACAGGGGCCGAATATGGCTGCTCCGCTTGAATAGCCAACTTCACCGTACCAAGCGTCGTCGATGAGCAGGCCGTCAGTTGTAAAACAAGTTGTGCGACCGGACTTCATTACCATCTCGCCAACTTTGCCCCGGCGTTTGCCCGTGATTGCACCTATGCCAATGATCTCGAGAAGGATATCCGATGGATCGACTGAGACGACACCGACGTCCACGCGGTTAAGCGGCTTCTTCGTGCCGAACAAGCATCTGCGTGCAAACTTTATAGGCACAAATCTTTTAAGAATGCCCAGAAAACTTGGCAAGCCATCGTATGGTGAAGGTTGCATGTAAGAGGCTCCGAAGGGCAATCGGTTTTCATTGGCAGTACAGTGATTGTTAGCTATGATTACAAGTTTGCCGTCTACTTTGTCTTTGGCAAACCAGCCGAGCGTACATGCAGTGCCTCCATTATAGATTGCTGAGCAGCCGGCGGATGCTGGCCGTTGCTTGGCCTTCTTAGCCGCTTCCAGTGCCATCTTACCAGGGTCTCCCTCTTCTTTCTTAATTCGACCTTGTGAATCAAGCTTAACAGGTTTTGGCCATGGTGGTGCTGTTGGGCGATGCATCTCCACAACATCAGTCTCCACACTTTCTTGGTCATTCAGTTTGAGGGATAGCGGAATCAGCTGCTTTGGTTTCAGTTTCTGAGTGTCTATCTTTTGAATTACATAGACTCTGAAGACTCGTGTTCCTGGAACTTCTTTTCCGTCCTGTATTCTCGGTCGCAGTTCACCGCTGTAGCCGATGACGTTGGGTAGATGCTGAACTTGTTTCCAGAGTTTCGTCATATCGGTCATGTTTTGATTCTTCCTTTCAGCCTAAAAGTTTTCTCATTTAGCACTTTATTCATTGACTTCCCTAGCGAGAATTCTTGGAGTTTCAGGCAGAAAATGGTACGTGAAATCATTGCCATCAATCGTTAGTCTCCAGCGAGTTCGCCGTTTGATCTCTCTTTCCTTGGCCGGTTTCTTCGGGACCAGAATGTAGAGACTGGCGTTGATTTCTTTTGTGTCGCCTACTGCCACTGTTTTTCCATTATTACTCATGAGCTTTCACCGAAATCTCAATACAAAACACGTATATATCTTTTGGCAGAACGCGCGCGGCACGCTAAAAATAAAGAGAAAATTAGCCGCCTGTCCGACTTTTCAGGGCTGCCCAAGCGCGACTGTTGCTACTGGGAGTCTTGTTCTTTGCTTGAACTCTGACTTTTTCAAATTCTCCGGTGAATGATGCTATGGTGCCCATGTTGTCAGGGTCGCTGACTGTGATATCAACGTCGACCTGGTTCGGTATCCCTACCCATACGTTCGGACGGTCTCTGGTGGCTGCTTGGATTCTGTAGGTTATGTCGTTAGGGGCTCCTGCAGCAATTGCTATGCTGTGACTGAAATAGCCAATCACATCCTGCTCCATGATCGTCGCGTAATTGTCAGTTGTTGGACGTGATGCTGGGCTACATGACTTCTGGATGACGAAGTTGTTGATGCGCTCCACCGTGTACGTCGGTGCTGTGATCCAAAAGCTACATGAAAGATTCGCATTTTGGGTGATGCCAAATTTGCAGCTGAGATTTGCAAATCGGGCAACTCCGAATTTAATGCTTAAATTCTTAGAGCTGCTCTTCCGAACAGTGATGCTTGAGCTCAGTGCTTTGGTTGCCGATTTTCGAATGGTGAGGCTTGAAGATAGGGCCTTAGTGCCTGCTCCTCGAACAGTAATATTCGAATGCAACGGTGTACTGGCTGACCTTTGGATCGTAAAACTGGATGAAAGGATTTTTGAGCTCCTCTTCTGAATGGTGATGCTGGAAGAAAGGGACTTGATCCCTTGGCTTGTGAAGCTACATGAAAGATCTGCTGAATCAGCATTTCTGATGGTGATACTATTGCTGAGAGCTTTCATGGATGTTTTCCGAAGTGTGATGCTTGAAGAAAGAGATATGACTGCTTGGCTTGTGAAGCTGCTTGAAACATTTGCTGAACCAATATTCCGAACGGTAATGCTGCTGCTCAGGTTTTTCAGAGAAGCTTTCCGTATTGTGAAACTGATGGATTCTCCGTCTACAGAGTCATATTCTACCATTTGTTCAGCCTCGATTTTTCCATAGCTCGGAATGTCTGCCCGAAAAAAACTTGGGAAAGGTAGTGACCTCTAATTGGAACACTAATCCTTTGGCTTTTCAGGCCAAACAGGTCTATCATTCACTACCTTAAAGGGTACATCGCTTTGTGGTTGGACTGGAGAATTGCCGTAACACAGCACGACTGCGCCGGGCGGTAGCATCGGATTTTTGGCTGGTTCGATTCCTGGTTCGCCGAAAGCTTTCCGTTCGCCTTTGGGCAATGGTTTCATGCCGATTGTTTTGGTCGGATTTCCGAAGAACAGTCTCTTCATGTTTGATTCTGCCATGTTATTCACCGACCACTACGAATGGGATTTCAAGCGCGCTGACATCAACTTTGTCTGAAACTTGAGAGTTAACGTCCGAGTACATCTTCAGCTTTTTGTTTGCATGATCATACAGATTGTAGTAGGTTCCTGTGTTGTCTAGTTGGCAGATGAGTCGATAGTTTTCCAGCGGAAAATATTTTGTGAGTGCTGCTAGGTTGCAGAGGATACCGCCTGTCTTGTAGTATTTCGGTTTGAATATTCCTCGGATGAGCGTTTGTGATCGTCCGGTGGTTCGCTCTGTGATTTCACATTCGAACGCTGCATCGTCTAGGGTGGTGACTGGTATGCCGCCTGCCACTGAAAATGAGCTGCTTATGGCTTTTGATGCGTCAGTCGCCGTTTAAGTCACTCTCCGACAGCTATGAAGCCGAAGATTCCGTTCACAGACTGGTCGCCGGTTGCTTCCGCACCTAATCCAGTGTAGACTTTGAGTTTCTTGTTCGTGTGATCGTAGACGCCAAGTCGGTTGCCCGTGTTGGACAACGGGTTCAGGATAACGCGGTACTTGACGGTTTGGTCAAAGCCGGAGCGTGGAAAATAGTTGGCAAGATTGCAAAGATCGCCGTTGCTTGCATATGAAGCTGAAGCTTTGATGGTGCCTCTGATGATCCTTTGGCCTCTCTGTTGGGCTCTTCCACCGGATACTTCTGATACGAAAGCAGTTGTATCCAGTGTTACCATGCAAGTTCCCATGCTAATCGACTACTCCTTCAAGTCTCTTATTTTGCCTTGGACATTGAAACGAGTGCAGATTATGTCTCCCATGGTCCTGTACAGGCCCTTGTCTCCGATGAAGTTGATTGCGAATGGGTTGCCGGTGCTGATGCCTGCCTCGAAGTATTGTGTTGGTTTTGCGACTTTGAAGAGCAAGTAGTCTGTGTCTAGGAAGTAGAGTCTGCTGAGTCCAGCTGGCGTTGCGCTTGGTTGGTCTTGCAGGTTGTTCTTGGTCGGAAGTATGGGTACTCCGTTGTAGGTTGCAACGATGAATCCGGCTGCGATGCCTTCAATTCCTCTGACTCCGCCGTAGGTTGGGACAACAGTCTTGTATTCGACGAATCTCTGTTGCGCCTGGAGCAGTCTCTGGACTGCTTTGAGTGTGTCGTATCCGGTTTGGATTATCTTGGGGGTTCCGCCTGCCTTCCAGATCTGTCGGAATATATCGTCCAAAAGGTCTAGTGTGAGGCTTCTCAGGCTGCCTTTGGTTGCGTGGTAGCTGATGATGGCGTCTGCCCAGCTGTAGTTTGTGGCGTCTGACCTGTCTATTGTGGTTCCGTTCACGTACACGTCGTTGCTGACTACGTCTGGTGTGGTGGAGCCATCGGCCATGAAGCAGGTTCCATCTGATTCAACTTTTGCTGAAACAAGTCTGTCAATTGTTTGGATGTCATTGCCTTCTTGGACTGCTGTAGAGGCAACTCCTTCAGCGTTGAGCATGATGTTGATGTGTTCTGCGTGGTGCAGGCCCATGTATTCTCTCATCTGGCGCATGACATCGCCGAGTGAGTCGTCGATTCCACCCAAGTATTGTATCATTTCAGCTACGTTGAACGTGTGGCCCACGATTTTTGGTTTGCTGTAGAGCTGTTTCCATGTTGGCTTTGTCGTGTCTGGCAATGCAGATCCTTCAGCAAGCCCGCCTGGAGCTACTGTGTATGACCCAACGGGTGGCACTGGAGCTCTTGCGGTTAGGACACGGAAGCCACTGTGGTCCCATACTGCTTTGGGCAGAAAAGCAAAAGTGTTGGCTTCAAGGTTGAGTTGTGACCATACTTTAGCGCCGTAGATTGGATTATAGATTCCGCCTTGCGTGGTTAGGATTGGTGCGTCTGCCTTCATTACGTCGGCTACGCCGAGACCGTAGTAGTATCGTTCCATATCTTCGAGGGTTTTGATTTCAAATATGCTTCTTCCTGACATGCTTATGCACTCTCCCGTAAGCGCGCTGCGCGCTGTTGATCACTCATGTCATGGACTTTAGTCCATGGCAGCTCATGCAATGTCTGCAAGGTCAATGGTTGGCCGGGTGCAGCTGCACCTGGAGTTCCGGGCGTTTCCGGTGCGTTGTCGCCTGTGAATGCAGACTTTCTAACTGTTGCGCTTTGGCTCTTCAGAATATCAGCGGTTTTCTTGGCGATGCCATCAACATCGACGGCAGTGGCGCTCTTCTGTAAGGTTGCTACTGCTTTCGTTAGTTCAGCAACGGCTTTTCCGATGTCTGCGATTCTTTGAGAATCGCTCTTTTTGCGATGTTCCTCAATGTATCGTTTCAAGCCTGGAGGCATTTTGCCTTTTGCTTCAAGTCCCTCGAGAGTGGAGATGACTTCTGGGTCGTTGAGCATTTTCTCGTCTTCAGGAGGATATGGTAATTTGGTTTTGTCCTTGCCAGCAGCATCCTTAGCATCCTCGTCTTCTTCGTCCTCTTCCTCTCCTGGTTTCGCAGCAGCCTTTGCGGCGCCTTCTTTCTCGCCTGGCGGTGGATATTTGCCTGCCTTACAGCCAGCATCTTTGACTGCACCTTCCTTCGCTGCACCCTCTTTCTCGGGTTTCTCTTCATCCTCTGGTTTTGCAGCTTCTTTCTCTGGCTTTTCCTCTTCACCTGGCTTTACTTCAGCTTTGACTGCTCCCTCTTTTCCTTCAGAGGGCAGCATTGCTTCGAGCTCCTTGATTTTGGAGCGCATGGTCGCTATGTTCGGTCCCGTTGCAGAAGTTCCTGTTACTCCGCCTGTGTTTGGTCCTGTTCCAGTTCCTACGATTCCTGGTGTTCCAATTGTTTTTTCTACTTTGTCGGACATTTTTGAGTCCTCAGTGGTTGATGTTCGACCTTCTATGTTTTTAAGTGTTATGTTTGACTGAGCGCTAGACGGTTCGCCTGACTGTGACGTTTCTGCCTTTATCATGTCAACCCTACCGAGACTATCGCAAGGCACGAGTGCAAGATCAAATAGGGGCCTATAAGCATCATGAGGCCCTCCTTCGTCGCCGAAGATGAATTCAAGTTTGTCCCAGAGCTCATTAGGCAATGCTTTGAGGATTCGTGTCTCAATATGTCTCCGCATAGGATTGTCAGTATCCATTTTTATGAGCAAGTCAAAGTCGTTGCCTTCTCCTTTCTCCACACTGCTTCCGACTTGGCACACGAATTCTTTGCGGATGATGAGGCTTTTGCCCATGAGGTTCGGCAGAAAAGACAGCTCCTTCACGAGTTTCTCGCTGTTCTTCAGTTCTGCGCTTTTCTGCAGGAACATTTCTTCCGTGATGAGCCCATGGTCCAAGTAACTTTTGAGAACCTGGAACCCGCTCTCCGTGTTCTTGCCACGCTTGCAAACCGTAATCTCGTAAAGTTCAAGATCATCAATCTTCCAGAACGCGCCCGAACGTGCCTGCGCTACAAGAGTTTTTCCGCCGAGAGCCCGTCCGCCAATGCTGAAAGCGTTAAGTTCGCCCTTGTTAGCCATTTCCCAGACTTTGTCAGCGATTTCTATATCATCGCGTAATTCAGCGACCACATAGAGGCCCTTATCGTCGACGTGGCTCCAGTATTTCTTGCCTTCTGAATCTTCAACGGTTTCTTTGAGAAGGATTTTGCCGATGGTAATGTTGCTGTGTTCCAGGTTGATGTTAGCGTATTTTTCGCCGGCTGCCTTCATTCTGTCCCATGCTTTCTGCAAGGCGGGGATGGTGACAAGTTCGTTTTGTTTGTCGATAACTTCGACACTGGCGTAACCGTGGATGATTCTGCGTTTGCCGTCTTTCAGAAGTAATCCTGCGGCTGGAATATCGAATCGTATGTAGGCGGGGACGGGGGAGTCAACAAGCTCTTTCAGCAGAAGTTCGGTGATGGGATGTTCAAGGACCTGGCGTGCCATTGGGTCTCCGGCTAATGCGCTTTTCTCAAGCTCAGCCAAAAGTGTTGCAGCATTTGGCATAATACATACCTGTTCTAGCGTGCAGTTGACTATATTTTTAACTGTTCTGTTGTAACGGCAACACTTTTTAGTCTCGCATTACCACTACAACAAGATAATCATGAAAGATGTTATCGGCATATTAGTTTGCAACAGCCAGAAAGTGCTTGACCATAAATTGAAGGATGGTAAAAAGAGCGAACATTGCTATTGTTTTTGGAACATGACTCGTTTTCCTCGACGAATTCTCCAGCGCGTATTTCCTGAATCTATAGGTGCAGTTTCTGAAGCAGCAAAAGCGCCTGGCTTCGGATGGTATGCTGAAGATGATATAGGGGTTCCAGAGGATTTTGAGGTTCACCTTTACTTCGCAGTGAAGGGGCAAGTGCTGGGCTATTTTGTTTGTAAGGCAATGGGAGAACGGCATAGAACGCAGGAATTAAGATTTCACAGTGAATCATGGACTCCGATAAAACCAGTAACTATCAAGCCGAGCCAGGGATTCCGATACTTCAAGCATGACTTAGACTAGCGCGCATTTAATGGTTATAACAGCAAAGGGTGAAAAATACGGAACGTAAACTGAAATATCACTTGTTCCCTGAGCAAATCGTAAACTATGTTTGGCAAGGAAAGCAGTGTTCAGTACAAGGTATTCATAAAGCCCTAGATATGGAATATGATAAAGAACACAAAACTTGGCTCAGATTTGAACAAAAACCTGACGACAGAGGATACTTCTGGTGGGAGGAAGCTGATCTTATTGCGATAGTTAAAGGGCAGAGATCATTCTCATGTGACATTTGCCGAAAAACATTTTCGCCAAAGAGAGTAGGCTTTCTTTCTTCCCAAAGGATAGTCGAACCTGCTTACTATGTTGGGTTACTCGATATGGAGGGTTGTACTCCTCCACCTTGGGGATACACTACTAAAATCTGCTTAGACTGCGCTTCGGAAATCTTCAAGGATGCCATAGTTTACAAGTGTGATCCAGATTCGGACTGGTGGTGCGGATGGCATTCAGAAGCACCGAAAATAGATAGACCAAAAATCAAGCTGATAGACGAATTATTCCCTTTTCTTTGCGGTTAACTTAGTTTGTGCGAAAAGGATGAAAAGAATAGCGCGCGTATGAGGTATATTTCAATTCCGCAGAGATAGGAGCTGCTGGCGCACCGCCTTATTCCATCTGAGCTGCATAACGGCTCTGATGCTGATTTTCTGCATCTTAGAATTGCCACAGATAGGACATTTGTTTCCCCGACCAGTTTTATGGAAAAGAAATGGTATGGCATGACCCTTTTTTGAACTGTCCTCACAAGTACAGCATTTATAGACTGACAGTTTGTCTTGCATTCGCCGACCTAGAAACTCCGTGGTTTTCGGCGTTTCCCTCTCCATTCCTAAAAACTTCTTCAAACTCATCTTCATCCCTCTATCGGCTTCTTTTCTTCTCCTGGGCTTTGGACCGGGGCTTCAGTCTCTCCCGCAAGTCTATAGTGGCCATCATCTTCATGTTTAATTGGGTCCATGGGTTGCTGATCGGATGGTCGAAAGGCAAGCCATCTAGGGCTGCCAGACGCAAGCTTAAGGAGCCGGAAGATCCATCTGCCCCGGAGGAGTTTTCCATAGAAGAAGTATTCGTGGAGATTGTTTCTTTGGACCCCGTACTTGAACGTGCCTTCTTCCAAAATCTCATAGAAACCACACCTGTTTGTTTCAGCTGCAGATCCTTCTCCGCCGAGAAGCACTGGTTTACGTAGGCCCTGGACGTCTAGCCAGCCTCTAGGAAACTTTTTGCTGCTCTGTTTAGGAATGGCCGGTTTGGCCGTGGTCATGCCCTTAATGCTGCCGCTGAAGAATCTCTGAGTTTTCTCCCAAGGATATGTGAGGAAAGTCCAGCCGATCATGCTTTTCGCGTCGCCTGTGTCCTGGCGAGTTTCCCAATGTTCACGAAAACCGCCCACGCCCTTCCTTATTTCTTCAGGTTCAGAGTCTCCGAATTCGATGTCTGGCTCTTCAGACTTTGCTAAGTCAGGTTTCAATTGTTCCCAGACGTAACGTTCAGCCGAGCTTGGGTCTCTTGGTGCAGAAATGGCGTCTCCGGGCGGATTGCCGCCTGCGCTGCTAGGCGGAGAACCTGTGATCTTGATATCGCCGGCAGTGTCTGGTTCTATTCTTTTCTCCTTGTTGATCTTGGGTCCATATGGAAAATGATGATGGACGATGAATGTGAAAGCTTTTCCATGCAGCCATTCGGCCCCCTTGTAAAACTGGGCGGGATATGGATTGCCTTCCTTGGTCTCGGGCAGCTGAGGTTCAGCAGCTTTTTTCAGTCCTCCAGGCAATACGAAACCATCATGTGCAGCGAGCACTGGCTTGTCATATTCTGCTTCCAACGCAATCTTTGACAAAGCTTCCGGCATATCCTCTTGCTTCACGCCCAAGTGTCCAACATGGGTAATTATCACTTGGGGCACACCGTTTTTCTTCGCCTGTTTCAGACTATTCAAGATGCTTTGATGCCCATAATCTTCACCATCTTGCTCTCGAACGATGTCTCGAGTGAGGCTTGCGCCGTCTATGATCCAGGTTTCCACACCGCCAAGCCACTTGTCACTTATTTCTAGGCAGTCGGGACTATAGAGTACGATGCCGTTGATGCGGATGGCGAACGTTTGAACCTTCAAGCTGTGTTTAACTGGGAGCCAGCGGACCTTCACGTTTCCGATTCTGATGGCGTTATAGCTGCTGTAGAAGTGAAGTTCTCGATGACTCAGTTTCTCAGCGTATTCAGGACGCTGCTCACGTATGTCACGCCATATAGAACGGTGCATGTATATGGGCACGTCTTCAGACAGAAATTCCAGGCCGTCTATATGGTCCGGATGTGCATGAGTGACGCAGACTGCATCAAGGCGTGTTTGAACCTTCTCCGCGAGCTCCTTGCTTCCGCAGTCAAGCAGAACGTTCGTACCGCTGTTTTCGAATATGGCGCTTGCATTCAACCTTTTATCGGTGCGACACTGCTCATCATCGCAGTCTTTGCGCGGAAAAGTTTTCTCTCCGCTTGTACCGAGGAACCGGAGATTCCAGGTTGCAAGCTCAACCGCGTCGGCTGCTGCTCCCCGGCTCGGAGTCCATGTTACAGGACCTTGCCGAGTTGATTCTTCGGGCGGCATCTGTTTTTCCGTCGGGTTAACGGGCGGCTTTTCAGACGAAAGAGGCTTTCCCGTTTTCGGGTCTGCTCTATGGCCAGTCCACGGCGGCCATAACTGTTTCTGCAGAGTGTCTATGCGTTCTTTCAGTTTTTCAGGGTCAGTTGCTGAGGCTCTCACGGTGGCGACCCAACCGTCTGCTTCTTCATCGACAGAGATTTTGTAGTTGCTGATGCCGATGCTTTCAAACAGGTTTTCTACTTGAGCTTTCCATTGTTGGGCTTTCGCGTATCCTTCGGGCCCTTTGAAGAAAACATGAGATGTCAATGATGTCTCGTCAGCGCGCATATACTGTAACGGTGTGATTTCATGGAAAGTATTGTCTGCAGGGTCGGGAACTCTTTCGCCGCCGCCCATTCCAGGAACGCCTATGACCCCACCGGGAGCATAAGTAAATCCGCCATTTGCTTTCGTCAGCTCTTCCTTTTCTAATGGTGTGTTATGGTTCATTCCGCGTTTTTCAATTTCTCTGGCGATGGCATCGTGAAGAGCTTTGACCGTTGGCTTATCATGCACTAGAGGTTTGCCGCTTTGCAGTGTGCTCCACCAAGCATGTGTGATTCTGTGATCATCGAGAAGGACGCGGTCATCAATCTTGGCCGGATCATACGTGTCTACGTCCTTGATTTTTGTTATGCCAGCTGAACCTTCTGGACCCGTAGAATCTGCGCTGGGCTCGGGCTTCGTTGTCGTAGTCATGATGCCCTGGTCAAGTCTGCCCGGTTCAAACTGCTGTGAACCGCTGTCAGGATCAGATGCAAACTGTTTCTGAACTTTCTCATCATGCTGTTGAGAATGTTCTTTCCAGTGGACAGGAACTTCACCATCTGTGACTTTGTAGACTTTGCAAATGTCCTTCTCATGCGTGTAAGCAGCATCGTATTCGGGATCTTCTTTTTCCCAGGGACCGCCGGGCTCTTGTTTCCATTCTTCGAAGTCTTTGTCGCAGAACCAAGCGCGGCCCATTCCTTCAGCATAGAGTACGTCGACTGTCGGAGGGTCTTCGCAGCGCATGCATTTTTGGCGATTAGCCCTTTTTTCTATGTAGTCAGAGGCTTTCTTGAACTGGGTGATTTCTTCAGGTGTAGGAAGCGATCGTCCTGGACTAATCGGCGCCAGCATATGCAGATATCCTGCTACGTCATCGGCTTTCTGAAGGGTTTGACTGGCCAATTCTTCAGCTGTATCCAAACCGTCTGGCACATTCTTTTCAGGCTGGTACATGGGAACAGCATTCTGGTATGTGTAGTCGTAACTGTTGTTTTTGACGATTTCCAAGCAGCGAACTCGGAGGATATCCCCCTCAGCTGCTTCTACGCCTGAGACGTGCGTGTGGCCCATGATAAGCCATTTCTTGCCTTTCATTTCTGCAATACGGTTTGCCGGCAGAGTCTTCGCCTGCGCGTCATTGATGGGGCCTATTGCGCCGAGATAGCGCCAGCCTTCCTGTTTGCGTTCTTTCTTGACGACGAGGACGTCGATTTCTTTCTGCTTCTTCCATTTTGCCCATCCGAAATTGATGATTCGCTTAGTATTCCATTGGCTTTGTGCGTCGAAGAGCATGGCGCCTTCGCTGCCCTTCAGGTTGCCCATGCGTTCAGCTGCTTCTGCGGTTTTACTTGGCGGTACAACGGTAAACTGTTCAGGTTTTATGATGGGCAGATGCACGGTTCCTTTGAATTCTTTTCTGAGCAGTTTCAGTCTGTCTATCATGGGCATGTCCGCGAGGCTTTTTCCGTCTAACTCGATGATGTCGAAGATCCATATTCGGAGGTTGCGGCCTTCCTCTACCGGGGCCTCCCCATTCAAGTATCCGATTGCTAATGTCCGGTGCATCGGCTGACTGTCCGAATACATCATCGCTTGTCCATGGAGGATGAATGATTCGTGGGGCCAATTTTTCAACTCCTCAATAATATGGGGAACACGACTTGTCTTGTCAAGTCCCCTGCCACTCCAAACTTTTTCTTTGCTCAGCATCATGTCCATGCCGTCAAACTTCTGCTGAACAAGAACATTGGCAAACCTTCTGAGAAGGGATGGAAGCTTCTTGACGTCATAGTACCGGGTGGCAGGCTTGTTTGCTTTCGGCAATGATGCCTTCGCTATAAGCTGGCCGTCCTCGACAATGAGGTCGCTTTTGCCGATTTGCTCTGGAGAATGAACGGTTCTGACGGCTTCCTGGTAAGTGGTGGGGTGCATTTCGACTGCTGTTTCTCCGCCGGGCCCTGCAGATTCGGGAGTTTGTTTTTCTTCGCTGAACATTTCAGCAGCAGCATGGGCTACTCCGACAACATCTCTCCAGTTGTCGCAGAAGTTCACTCCTAAATCGTCAATGTACATGTCGGCAACGGGCTTGCCTAGTATGAGCTCATCATAAGAAATTCCGTTCTTGTCGAGCCATCCTGCAGTGAGCTCATAGTACCGGGGATCTCGAGCGGTGTAAATGACGATGTTTGCCAGGTCATTAAGGTCTTTCATGCTTTCCTGCGCGAGAGTTTTCGGTTTTGCTTGTGTATAGCATTCTGGAATCGGCAGGTTAGTGTCGGTGTCGGCTATTGTGCCATCCAGGTCGACGGCGATTGTGAGGTCTTGAGTGTCGCTTTTCCATTCAGGCGTCGGGAAAAAGACTTGTACTCCTCGCTGGTACTTGTAGGATTGTGGAGTTTTGAAGCGGTTGAGAATCTTGAGAGTGTAGGCGTAGAGCATGTTGGCGTCGGGCCACCATCGGGTTCGCTCTTTGTCGCTGATCTTGTGCTGGGGCTGGAGCTTCTTGAACTGCTCGAGCGTAATGGGCTCGATGTCCGTGAATTTGAGAACTCCATAGACATATTCATCGTCGGCCCAGTAGAGCGGTTTGTTGAGCATGCCGCTGTAATTGCGGCATTTTACAGTGAGACTTTTTTCGCCGTTCCAGATCATACGTGCATGGGGCGGGGCAAGATAAACGCTTTTGGCGTTTATTTGTGAAACTGTGCTCTTGAGACTTTGAACAGTGCTTTTGCCCACGGTCACGCCGTCTAGGTCATCGTAAGTTTTATGGATGAAACCGCGTCTGTCCATTTCTGCTTGGAGCAACCAGTGATAATCAACCAGATCCTCTATCGACCAGCCTGGCACCGCGTCTGGCACATCTTTTTTTCTGCACCAGAGCGCGTGACATAAGGCATGGTCAAACAGCAACTGTTGATCAACAAGTTCTCCAGGAACCGACATGGCAGTTAGGCTCTCCGGCTTAAATCCTCCTTGTTTACCCGCTGTTTCGTAGGGTCTACCCATCTTTTCTTCTTCGGGATTGAAGCGGTCGGGTTCAGGATGCCCGGTGTTGCAGTGGTGACGGGAGAGTCTTCTTTAGCAAGGATCGGTTCCGTTGTTGTTTCTTGCAGTTTTGGGTTAACGAAGCTTGTTTTCTGGGGGCCATGATACCATTGTTCTTTATCTTTCCAGAAGGCGCCGCAGAAATCTTCAGGGTCTTTCACCCAGCCTTTAACCCGGACCTTGCAGGCTTCCATGAAAGGATCTATAGAGGAACTTGACTTCGAAAGCAATATTAGATCATCTATCATGGATTTGTTGTAGTTTTCAGCTTGTTGCCCCGCAGGTTTCGGCGCGAAGCGTCCGGTTCTTTCTCGAATTTCGCCGGTGGCTTCAGATTCGATGCCAATTTTCTCGGGCGGTGATGGCGTACTCTTTTTACCTTGTTCTGTAAGTTCTCCTTCTCCAGAAACTTCCAGTTCCCCTCTTTCGTTGAGGCGAACATCAAAACCTGCTTTCAGCCAAGTGAAGGCAGTGTTTGCTTTGATTTGGCCAATCTCGGTGAGCCGCAGTTCATCTCGAAGTTCCAGCGTGTTAAACCTGAATTTCCAGTCTGTAATGTTGAAGGCTGGAAACACACGGTTGTTCATTATGTCCTCGCGGTTCTTGTGATGCTCGCGTATGGCACGGTCTTGGACTGTGACCTGCATCATAGGTGTGGTGCCTGCTTTGCCTGATTCTATGTCGCCTGTGAAGACTGGCTGGGCCGAGTACACGGCGCCGCAGGCTGCTCTCCAGAACTTGTAGAATTCGATGCTTTGCATGCGTTTGAAGTCTTCCATGACTCGAGTGACTTTGATGGGGTCTTTGCTAGCTATCATCATAGTGCGGACTTTCTTGCTTGTCCGGAATCTGCGGAGCACGGGGTCGTAGACTCGTTTGCGCAAGGCTTCCTGCTCAAACTGATCCATGATCTCGTTGACTTCTTCCTGTTCGTGGCCTGGAAAATTGACGATGCTGCCCAGTTTTCCTTCAGTATAGAGTTCTATGTTGAAGTCATCCATTGCCTGTATGCTGAGCAGGATTTTCCAGAGGCAGATGATTCTGCTTTCACCATACAAATTCGGTACCCAGCGGTCACTGCTGCCGTGGATAACTTCGTCTTTGGTGAATCTTGCTTTGACAGCTCCGCCCACACGCTGCACGTATGCTGTTTTCTGCAATGGTTTGCCGCAGACTAGACAGGTAACTGTTGGAGGCGCATAGACAAAATCTGGTTTCCAGCATTCTGGACAGAAAAGCTGGTTAGGATCTCCGATGTGGCCTTTATCATCGGCAACAACACGGAAGTATCGCGGGTCTTCCACGTTAAGTTCAGCCGGGATCTTGAGTAGTTCACTGGCTTTCTCGGGTTCGGGGTTGATCACATACTTGTAGCTGATAGTCATGAAATAGTTGTCCAAGCTCAGGTCATACATCAGCGTGCTCTTCAAGAGTTCATAGAAGGTGTTTTCCTCATTTGGTTTCGTCAGCAGTTCCAGGGCTCTTTGCTCCTGTTCCGTGTCAGGAGGCACGAGTGATTCTTTGTCCTTTGGACATTTGTTGTCAGGCGGCGGATCCTTGAATTCCTTCTTGCATTTTGGACATTTGCCGATGAAAGCAGGTTCTAAACGCCAGCCGGGACTCATGGTTTCACGGATGATTGTGCCGAAAACATTCTTCAAAACCCAGTGAGTGCGCGCGATCAGCATGAGCTCTTCGAAGTTGTAGATAGGCTCACGTATCTTGTAGCTAGGTTCCCATATGTATTCCGGAATTACTGTACGGTCAGCTTTGCGGATTTCCTTTTCAAACTCGGTCAACGGCGCAGTTGCCTTGACCATTACTTCGGCTTTTTCAACAATGTTTTCCCATGGCATTATTTTTTGCTCCTTTTGATGTTGCTGCATGTAACGCAGCCTAACCCGTATTCACTGCATTTTCTGCAGAGGTCACGGTTAATCACCTGGCGTTTCATCATGGTTCCTTCTTTTCCCTTACTATGCGAACTTCCTGAAGCTTGATTGTCTTGGTAATATCGACGCCGTTGACAAGTATGTGAAGTTCCTTTATGTTGCAGTCTAAAGTCATGCCGAGCGCTTTCACTTCACTGTCATTGGCGCCGGGAACGCTTGGAGCTTTAGCTTTGAAAAGTTCTTCTTCCAATCGTCATCACCTCATGTTTTGAATGCTTCCTGGATGGCCAGCATCATCCGCTCGTTCGCTGCTTGCTGGCGAGAATCCAGCCCTGTTGGTTTCCTGTTGACGACATGGACCGTTCCGCAGGCTGGACATTTTTTTTCCCATTCACCACCGATGTCTTTAACGGCGACCTTAAGCAGACAACCGCAGCTTCCGCAACGGAATCGGACAGTTCTACCTTGTTGGACGAATGGGTTCAAACCTCTTGTAGGCTCTACAGCCTTACGGTATCGAAGGTCTTTTCCTGCTGGTTTTCGGTCAAAACTCATGCTTTCGTCTCCAAAGCTTTTTTGAGGCCAAATGGCGTGAGCCAAATTACTTTACGGCCGAACTCATCGACGCCTGTTTTGCAATAGCCATTCGCTTCCAAGCTTGTTAGAACTTTGGCAGAGCCTGGATCTCGAAGATTCTGCAGCCAGTTTTGCAGTTTATCCTTTCGGGTTTGTTTCAGTCCACTACTCATACTCTCAATCTCCATGTACAGAACCAGGCAAGGTTGCTGTTGTCAGCAGTAACGCCGTCGAAAGAATCTATCAATATGTAGTTACTGTTGAGGAGCTGGCGAAATTCTTTCCGACCCATCGTTAAAACGTGACTTGCAGTCCAGCCCTTCCAATCTTGCCCTTCTTCATTAATTGGGATTTGGAAGGCTAGGTACTTCACTCTGGCTTCTGCCACATAATTCATGAGGTACATCACTTCCTCATCGTTGAAGTGTTCCAGCGTTTCTGAAGCTATGAGTAGGTCGTACTTTTGCAGGGGAACTCGTTCCACCCATAGGGGCAGGGTTAAAACGTGTTCTCTGTAGGTCTGGGGCAAGCCCTGCATTGGATTGTGCTGGATAATTTCAATGTTAAGCCACGACTTGCATCCTACGCTGCAGCTTACGGCTTGGGCAAGTTCGCCTTGGTAGCCGCCGATTTCCACGATGTCCAGCAGAGGCTTCTTCAATTCTTCACTGGCGGTTCGAACAGCGTTGCAGAAGAATTCCTGTCTGAAATGCAGTTGTTCAGGAAATATGTGGTACCAAGTCAGGTTCAGCATTTTCAAATCGTTGAAGCTGAGGCTACTGTATTGCTGACGGTACTCTTCGAAGTTTCGAGGCAACGTCATCGTTCCAGACTCCTGACAGCCAATTTCACAGACAGCCTGTTTTTGTCAAACATGATTTTATATATGATTCCGTTGCTCGAATTCCAGTTTGCGTCAATAATCTTGCCTATTTTCAGGCCCGCATCATCAAGAATGGGCTTTCCAGTCATGGACAAGGCGAATTCTTCAAGTTCTTTCTGCATCATCTTATGCGCAATCAAAAGTCTACACTCCTGATAGCCAATTTCACAGGCGGCTTCAATATGCTTCGCAGCATGAGCCCACAACTCTTGGGATAGTCATCATGCTTATCGTAGCCTTCCGGCGCGGCCAAATGCAGCATGTTGCCCTTCCAGAGCATGTTCAGGTCTAGGAATTCTCTGATAAACCTGTCTCGTTGGCGACGCTGGCGTCTGGCAATTGCTTCATTGATACTGGGAAAATCTATGAGTTTCTTTCTGAAGCAGTTAAGCATGAGTTTGCTTGTGATGTCTTCTTCGCGTATCTCGTTTGTTCGGATGCCCTGGATGTCCAGGCGAGCTCCGCCGCCGGGCAGATTACGCCATTCTTTGCGGAAGTAATCCAGCACAGGATCTCCGACGCCGGCACTGTCTATGCAGATCTGCCGCGCGCCCAGTTCCAGGCATCGTTGAGCTACATGCTGGCTTTGCACTGGATAGTCTGTGCCTTCAAACTCCATCCATTCCAGAATATGGGCCATGTCACCTTCACCATAGCCGAAGGTGATGACGCTGCGGTCGCTTTGTTTTGCCACATCCCAGCCAGCATAAATGTTGAACACTGGCTTTCCATCAACCATCGGTACTACGAGAGGCTGTTTCCTGCTCATGTCCTGCAACGTTTCCAGTGTGGTGAATTTGTCAATGCCTAAAGCCCATTGCAGCTCGTACTGAGTTCGGAACCCGATGCTTTCCGGACCCAGTCTTTCACGTTCATTCTCCACGAATAGAGCGTATCGTTTGTTCCATCGGCTTGCTTCGTGGCAGTCGACACGTGTAATATTGCTGCGGTCTTCCCGTTTGGTACAGGCATCATAGAAGTAGCTGTTGATAACCACGTTTTTCGGTGTGCCATCCAAGATGCGCGCTCCACCTACAGCAGCGCTCATGGGGAATACTTCCTGCGTCATCTTCAACGGGTCCACATCTTCGCTTTGTTCGATGACAATGAGGTTCAATGTTTCGCTGGTTACATTGCTTTTTTCTCCTATGCTTAGGCAGCGGATGCGGGCATCAACGTTTTCAGCAATGTTCCGTATAACGAAAAGTTCGCTATATACTGAATCTCCGGTTATTAGTCTAAGGCCAAGCATATCGAGTAACAGTTTGATCCGCATATATCTGCGTCTGAGACGTTCCTTTACAACCAGGATTGACTGGCTTGCAGCAGGAGCGAACACGCCAATGCGCACGTGCTGCTTCAAAATTTTCGTGAAGAAGATGCTGAGCGTGAGGAAGCTTATGCATACCGCCTCTGTTTTGCCACTTTGCCGGCACTGCAGTATGAAGAGTTCTTCTCCTTTCGCGTTCAAAGTCACACGCATGATGTCATCGCTAACCCTCGTCTCATAAGGGTAAAGTCCTTCTGGCAAGTCTTCTTTGAGAGCGGCGACGATGATCTTTCGTAATGCACGACAAATATCCAAGGAACTATGACCGTTATTACTGGTTAGAAGTTCCTGGAGTTGATTCATTTTCCTTCTGCTCGTTCTGACCCATTACTCTTTCAAGCAGTTCTCTGAGAGCTTCATCGCTCATGCCCTTCGAAACATCGCCACTGCTTATTCGTGCCCGTAGGCCCAAGTCCATTTCTATTCCAAGTATACTCTTCAAGATATCTCCGAGAGTGGCTACGCCCTTATCGACAATGCCGCTCATCGTGTTTTTGTCTTCTTCCAGCTTCAAGCCTATGCTCAAACGCTTCATCTGTAACTGAACAAGCTTATACAATTCTAGCAGCGCATCAATCTTCTCTTTCGCGCCGAGCACTGCTTTAGCATAATGCGTGTCTTTTAGAGCAGTTATGACTCCTAAAACATTTCTGCGATAATCACTGACGCAGTGGGTGCCAATATTCTTGTGCCTCTCCTGTTTCAGCCAGCCGCTGATCTGCACTGAACTCTGGCCATTAACAATCTTTTGTTCAATTTCGTCTCGCAAGTCAGGGTTGAGATACTCGATTTTGCTCTTCTTCTGCAGCCTTTTCTTTTTCTCTGTAACCTGTTCAGTCACTCAGAAATCGCCTACACCTGTACTAATCGAGTTTTCAGTGTTAAAACGTTTACGCTCAACCAAACAGCAGAGAACACGTTAGAACCGAAAAGTTTACGCAGCTGACGACATGCCGGCATAGGGCTCCTGCAATCTTATGGGGAAGGGTCCCTTCGGAGAGAGACAGTGTCTCCCCAGACCGCGCGGAGCCCCTAGCCGAGCATGGCGCTGTTCTTTGTTGGTGGTTGATGCGCGGTTGTGAACGCGCAAAGTATACTAGATCAGGGAAAATATAAAAGAGTTTCGTAAATAGCAAGGAATAAAAGGCAGAGAGAAAATAGGATTCGGCTTGAGGGGACTGCTGTTGGGTGCAAGCACTTTTCTCTTCTCCTTTCAGATGTCAGAATTGAAATCCTTGTTCGGCAGCAGCAGGTCCCCGGCAATATCATAATGAAAAGGGAGTTGTTCTTCCAAATTGGCTTTTCGAGAGCGCATGCATCCGACTGTGAGCAATGCTGAATGGGACGTGAGAATCGACCTTACTCTTCTGCGAGATCGTCTTGAGAAAGCAAGCGTGCACATGGAATACCAAAAGCAGATTGTGTTGGATGCAACAACCATGGATGCCTACGCTGAACTTTCTAACGGGGAGAAACACTGCTTCCTCCTAGATGGACCTGTACACTTGAAAAGCGAGAAGGTCAAGTTACGCGATGAGTATGTGGAGCAAGTGCTGCAGAAAAGACACTACAAGATCCACCGATATCCTTACGTACCGCCACTGAGCAAAGAGAAACTTGCGGAGATCGAGGCAGACATCCTTAAGGCTTTAGGGGTCAAGATGAAGAATGAATGAAGAAAAATTAAGAGAACTTCGATTGAGAACAGGCAGACAATGGGCCTGGTACTTCTATCAAGAACTTGGTTATCGAATAACTGAAGATTTTGAGCAGGAAGAATCGCTGAAGAAAGCAATAGCCAAAATCCTAGATGGGACATGTTGAATGTTATGAGTGTTTGGCTAACCGTATCGCCGGAGGATCCGTACCTACAAACAATCGCTGTAGAATTCACTAATTATTGTAATCTGCAGTGTGACCCTTGTTATGGACAAAATCCGAGACTCTATAAGGCCAGATCTAAAGGTTACATGACACTTGAAAATTTCCGCGTTTTGCTGGAACAATTAAAGAGGCTGCCAAGACTGAGAATTCTGAACCTCAGCTACAATGGCGAATCATTGCTGCATCCGCAGTTTGAACTGATGGCTCAAGAGGCAAGGGCAGTTCTGCCTAACATGATGATAGGGATTGTTACAAACGCAACTTTGATTACACGGTCGAAAGCTTTTGCCATTCTTAAGAACTGCAGCAGTATAATTGTCAGCATGCACCATGGCCCTAAGCTTGATGAAGCCTTAGACGGCCTCGAGACCCTTTCAACTATCAATCAGCAGGCCAAGAACCCGCGCAGCCTATTCGTTAACGTGATGGCTGACGAGTTCAAACATCATGAAATCATAGCGTTGGCTGATCGAGTGAAGGAAAGGAAGATTGTTGTGCAGTTTAGGCGAGGGTGGCCGATGACGGAAGACTTGAAAAGGCCAATGCAACATCCGCAAACTACTACCACATGGACAGATGTTCCCGCGCCTTTTCACTCAGACAAATTCTGTCTGGCGCCCTTCTATTACACGGCGGTCCTCTGGAACGGCGACACGTTGCCGTGCTGTCACATATTAAACGGCGGCGACTTCAGTTTAGGCAACGTCTTCAACACCAGCCTTCTTGACGTTTGGAACGGCCAAGCCTATGGAAGACTACGGAACGAAAACTACGAGTCATCATGTCCTTGCGTTGCATGTGAAGTTCGTGAGCTTCCGGTTTAGCGCTCATCGTATCACACATCATATTGCTTATCATATCGCAAATCGTATCACACATCATATTGCTTATCATATCGCAAATCATATAGTGTACTATATGGCGTAGGATATGGCGTAGGATAAGGTGTATCGTATGCGAGAGGAACTGGAAAAGTTTCATGGGGAAAGACGCCGCTTCCAAGGAGAATTCATACGTTACGGCCAGAAAAGAGGATGGAAACATCCTCTCACTACAATAGTTCTCAGAAACGTCATCGACGTCAAGACCGGCAGAATAGTCACGGACCATCTGTGGTTTACGCAGGGCAAGCAGTTCGAACGGCTTTATCTTGAACCGGGGGACATAGTAAGTTTTACGGCTCGAGTGACAAAGTATCTGAAAGGCTACCAGGGACGAAGAGACGAATATGATGACCGGCCTCCCGTAGAAATTGATTGTCGCCTCAGTTACCCAGCCAAACTTGAGAAGAAAACTACTGAAACTGCACATAATAGTACAGTACAAAATGGGACCCGAACAACAGTTCTTACGCGCTGGACAAGCCCATAAAATATAAAAGAAAGCTGAGAATACATACTTCTGAGGCTGGTGTCCTTTAGCAGACTAGGCCAAGGCAGCTTCGTTCAAGCTGCTACGTTCCCGCTCCTAGGCGGGAACTAAGAACCTGCGGCGAAGGAGGTTCAAAGCACCGAGTTTTACGGTGCTAAAAGACCATTTGATCAGGTCTTGTAAGGCGCTCGGCACCCGAAGACGAAATCGGCTTCATAACCGAGGGTCGTCAGGGAGTCCCAGAGAGCCAGCCAGTTAGGTACCCAAAATTCGCTTTAGGCACCTAATCAGAGTTTAGGTACCGAACTGGTGTGTCTGGAGAAGGTATGAAGCTTAAGGGCTACAGCCTCCCTGACTGAACTGAATTGAACTGCCATTGACACAACAATGCCATAAACAGGGGTGGTGTAGTCAGGCTATCGCGCTGGGTCCATAAGGCTATGGTCTGGCAAGCCCAGAGATCAGAGGTTCAAAAATGCATAAGAAAAGCTTATGTGTTGAAAGTCCTCTCCCCTGTACCACTATTTCATTAAATTGAATTTGCTTATAAGTAGTTCAATTTTATGAAATGGCGGTCTGTGCGGGAGTTGAACCCGCCTCAGTCGAGTGACAGTCGACCATCCGCACCGGCGGACTTACAAACCTTGATGTGCACCCGCCGGGATTTGAACCCGGCCGTCAGCGTGGAAAGCTGAGATCCTAGCCACTGGACCACGAGTGCGATGATCCTGTTTGGTGCAGAGGACCGGATTTGAACCGGCGCGTCCGCCTTGCGGAAAGAGGTTTCTCACAGGCTGAACAGTCGTTCCTAACCGTCCTTAGCTTCGAGCTTACGACTTGAGCTTCGAGCTGGGTCTTAAGCCTCTCGCTTTCAGCCATGCTTGGCTACCCCTGCATTAACGGATGGTACTGATAGATCGTACTGGTGGAAGCTGTGGGATTCGAACCCACGGCCTACTGCTTGCAAAGCAGCTGCTCATTCCGCTGAGCTAAGCCCCCAACAAAACGGTTCAAGGGTCAAAACAACGTGGATGCAACACCGCTTTACTGGGCGGCCTGCGCTTCAGCGGGATCTTTTTGTTCGTACTGTGGTCTACTCAGGCGGCTATGACCGCCTCCTAAGAAGTTAGGCAACTTAGACCCTTGCACGAAACACATTGTCATCCACGCTGCCATTTAGAGTGTGCAGACATTTATTTAAATATGATGTTTCACACAAGGATTGATGGAATGAATCCTCAAGAATTTGTCAAAGAATACAGTATCAGAAGCATTGCATGCTGCTTCAGTGGCGGCAAAGATAGTCTCGTGGCCACGCATCTGATGATGACCGCGCTTGGAGACAGATATGACATTGATAAGCACGTGGTCTACGCTGATACCGGCTGTATGTTGCCTATTACAGAACCTTTCGTGGTCGACATTTGCAAAAGGTTCGGTTGGCCTTTGACGATTGTTCGCGGCTACTTCTTCGAGAAAGCCCATTAAGAATGGCATGCCCCGGATGAAGCATCGCTGGTGCTGCCATACCTGCAAAGTGGGCCCCATGCAAGAATATGTAAAAACTCTCAAGCCCCAACGTGCAGAGGTTCTCGGCCTAAGACGAGAGGAATCAGTGGCCAGGAGCAAGCTGCCGCAGATCCTCTATAAGAAAAGAGTGCCCTCATGGGGTTATTGTCCGCTCATAACATGGACAGGAAAGGAAGTGGCCAGTTACCTGAGAAGAAACGACTTGCCAGTGCCGCCTAACTATCGACTTGGTTTGAAAGAACCGTGTATGTGCGGTGTCTTCTCAACCAAGAAGCAGATGCTTATTCTCAAGGCGCAGTTTCCGGAGCTCTTCGACAAGTTCATACAGCTGGAGAAACAGTTCAGAAGCGGCGGCGCCTGCTTCTACTTCCACGACAAACCAGTGCGCGCCGGGGACCTAGCGAAACAGAAAACGCTTGGAGAACCTTTAAGTTGATACTTTACCACGGAACAGGAGCTCGAAGAAAGCAGAGCATCAAACGGCGAGGGCTCTTGCCGAAGCCCAGCTCATTCGTTTTTGCTTCGCCTATACGGTTGATCGGCGTTGTTTTTGCAGCTGCCAGGTCAGAACTCGAGGACGACTTCGGGCTTCTAGTGTCTTTTGAGGCAGAGGAGAAGTGGAAAGAAGATCCTCTGTTCCCTTTGAGTGTTCGTTCCAGAAAGTCTGTGAAGCCTGAGAAGATCATAGCGATGAAGATTGTTAAGCCGGATGAAGAGCTTAAAGGCAATGAGTTTCTCTGGAAACTGGTGAAGTCAATCAGGCTTCCAACAGGCCAGCTTGAACTGCCAAACGTTACTACTCGAGCGCAGTTTGTGGATGCAGTCCGAAGCTCGGACTCAAAGGCCTCATCGGTCTTCTCGTCCTAACATTCTGCCTGAATGCCAGGCTCGCCCCGGTGCAATCATAGAATTCTGCAGAACAACATTTAAACATTTTCTATGTTGTCACTGTCTGGACAGACCACATCAACGTTGTAGGCGGCTGGGCAGATTCTTCTTCGACTGCAGCCGTCGCACCTGGTTTTTCTGTTTTCCGCAGTTTCTTCCCAGGAATCATTCATGCTAATCCATCGTTTCTTTTCTTAAATCTTCTTCTCCGCTCTGAAATTAGAAAGATAGCTACAATAATAATAATCGGTGCTAAGTAATACAGAACGTCAATCATTCTTTCATCTAAACACTCTGGACTCTTCTATTCCTTTTTGAGATGTTGGCGTATCGATAGGGCATGCAAGAATTGTTCTAGGCAATCAATATGAAATCCGTTTGGTTCTAAAGAAGGCTTTTTCCCGTGTGATACTGCTGTCAAACCACAGAACAAGCATTCACGCTTATCCTTTTGGCTCTGGTCGTCTCGATAAAACATATCAAGCTTTGGAATCAAGGCGGCTTCCGGCAGATCCGGGAACTCTGCGCTCTCAAGAATAACCTGCAACACATTCGAAACCTGTCCGGACATGTACTGAACACGAACTACCCTCGCATCCACCGGTATATTCGTCTCAATCGACAGCCGCAATGGCAGCTCCTCTTCTGGAAGGTGGCCCTTAAGCACACCGCCCAACCATTCTACGCCCACTTCAACATACATCAACCTCATATTTTCTCAGCTCCAATCGGACCGTATTTTCTGTTGTTGGATAAATTCTTTCCTGCCTTCTACACTACCGTTATATTGGACCCTTGCATAGTCGAGAAACATATGAAAAGCTTTGAGCACTTCATTTTCCAATACTTCAGAATCAAAGATTTTGGAAGGCGCTAATCTGTAGACGAACGTTTGAGTGTTTTCCTTCGACATTAAAGTGATGACCACGTCGTCTTGAAGGAGATATTTGCGCGCCCAAGACTCAAGCAATAATGCATTAGGAATCCTCCGCAGTCCCTTCAAGTCTGCTTCAGCAGCGGAGAAGCCAAGCCAGAAAGCTACATCCCTAAACTTGTTTCCCAACACAACATTCTCACTCATAGGCCGCTTCGCAAGATCCTCCACTGTTAACCTGTCAATATCAGCCGCAAGATAATACACAACCTTCCCCCAGCGCGCCAAAAAATTCTGCTGATCCGCAGTCAACACTTTCAACCATTCACGGTCAGAAATCGCCGGCCCTTCAGCTGGCCCCTTACAGAGATTCATCAACTGCCGAAGTTTTCTGCGAAGAATCTTGAAACAATCCTGGCCTATCATACGTCAGGTTCCTCAACACCGAAAACTCTTAAGATTCCACAGAATTATAAACTTTTCCCACAACACCAAAACTAAACAGCACAAACAACACAAACAGCACACACCACACATAAACACAATATCATAAAGTCACAAAAGACACAGAGCAGCAAAAATAGAAGAAGCAACAAAAGACCCTCCGGCACCGCGTCAACGCCGTACACAAAATACACGCCGTCCACAACATCAACACCGTACACAAAACTTGTTACCCACCCCATCACCTACTAACCGCCCCTTCACCCGCCTACCCATCCTACACCATCACCTACCAAACTCTCCAACACCACCCCAACAGTCCAAAAACAGAACCCACCAACCCACAAACACAATCCCCCCCACAACATAGCGGGTGGTTTAATTGTTTATTCAATTATTTGTCATTTTGGTTGGTTTGTTGGTTGGTTTGTTTTAGTGTTAACTGTTGGTTGGTTTTTCTGTTTGGTTCGGTGTTATGGTTGGTTCGGTTCGGGTCTCTTGTTTGGTCACTGCAGAAAATCGTTAGGCTTTTTCTGGAACGGTTTTCTGTGTATCGTTATGGTGAGTTTAATTGTTTATTATCCTTTTTTGCGAAAAGTATATATTCTTCCGTGTGTACCATAGTAGTGTAAAAGAAAAGCACAACACGGAAAAAAGGTGAGAAAAAAATGACAGTAAAAAACTTCATCATTGGAACGCTTCTCATAAGCACAATGGCAGCGATAACCTACTATTTCACCTTTATGTATAGGTGGTTCGCATGAACAGCGATTACCTAAGCGTCAACAAGACAACTGGAAAACCACACTATACATACGGACAGAGCCAACAATGCCATGAACGGGAGCACGGACTGTTCTTTCATCCGAGAACGGGAGAAAAGATAGTTTGCCTAAGCGAAGCCAACATACGATATAAGACGATCTGGAAGCCAAAAGCGGAACGCATGATCGTCAACGGTGACACGGTGATCAAGGTTCCAAGCACCGACAAGGTCAACGGCACAATACCGCAAACAGCTTATCACCGAATAGTAAACGCGATAACGGAAACACCAGTCAAGGTATGTAAGACGGGAGACGGTCACACGTTCCTAGAGAATCCCGCAGCATGGCAGCTTAAAGCGGTCAACACTAAGAAGCACTTTTACGGAGAACGCAAGCATGGATACGCAAGCAAGGCAATAATCGAGGCACACCAACAACCAAGATGGAGACCGCCAGAAAAAGAAGCACCTCATAAGCTGAGGATAAGCAGCAGCGGTAAACTCAAGCTCTGCAGAATCTAAGCGCAGAGTTGGCAAGCGGAACCTAAAAGGTTCATTCCGCAAGCCTCGAGCACTGGGAACCTTTGAGAAGCCTAAGTTTCCCTTGGCGAGAAAATCCGCTGAGAAGCCATAGCTTTTCAATCCTAGTTATTCCCTTCGGAGAATAGCTACATACGCAAGCTCTTTGCGTACGACGGACTGACCCGTAGTGGAATGAAAGTCCGAATCCACGAAATTTTAGTAGTGGATCAAAAAGGGAGAAAATAATAAAGCCCAAGCCCATGGGCACACATCCAATTAATGACAAAGTTTTCATTAATCCGCAAAGCTCGACAACTTTGCGCTAAGGTGAAAACTTAAACAAAGATATTATACGATGAGGTCGCCAGTAGCGCGGCGACTGAGCTAAGCTCCTAACATTCTTTTTTCTATTCTCCCTAGCAAGGGATTGACAATGACCGTGAAACTCGGTCGAAAATAGAAAAGGATGGTGATATAAAGAATGTTAAGCGGAAACCAAGCTCGAAAACTTCGCCTTAGAATACTCGGCGAAGACCAGTACAAGATCCTCATGCAACTGCATGGACGGAAGGTGAAGACGCAATGAGAATACCAGTAGGCAATAGTTGTTCATGGCTTCCAGCTGAAGCGCTCGCAAAGATCACGAAGCTGCAGCTGTACCGTGAAAGATGCATGAACTGGAACGTCAAAGCCTTCATGCCTAAGCAGGAAGCGGCGTTGGTAAGAGTTCCTATGACAGCGAAGCCACAGGAAACATTAGCGAGCCTGTTTGAACGATTGCAGATTCTCACAGACAAGATGGATGAAGGGCTGCAAAAATGTTGAATGCAAACCAAGAACTTGCTCGGAACATAGCGCACTTACAGGAAGTCTACAATAGCGATTGCGCTTTCTGCAATCGGTACGGTGACTGCCACCCATGTCCCGACCCGGATCTCCTGCAGAAACGAGCCGACGAATGGGCAGCAGAATATGTCCTCACCGACATCGTACCATTACTGTTGAAGCAAATCCAAGAGCTCCAGTTTAAAGCTGGCCTCACAGGCAAGACCAAGCTAGTGCATGTCACAGTGTACATGGATGAAGAAGGCAACATAGTTCTCGGCGGCTACGGATGGCAAGAATTCTACAACTATGAACAGGTTCAGACTCAACGCTGGCGAGATCTTGAAGCTGAACGGATAAGACGTGCAGTCGAACCCTTGCCAATGCTGGTCGGACCCTAACCCTTCCTTTTGTGGACCGTAAGTTGAGCAGCCTCCACGACGGCGCGGTCTGGAACAGGATTATTCACCTGTACTAAGTGCTCAGCAGATTACCTGCAGGTGCAGGAGGTGAAACAAAGATGATGAAAAAGCAAGTTGCGATACTTCTGGTTGCTGCATTGGCAACTGTACTTGTAGCTTCAGCCATAGTCAGCGCATGTGATCCTCCCAGATGTCCACCGGGTCCTCAAGGACCAATTGGACCAGCAGGTCCTAAAGGTGACAAAGGAGATGTAGGAGCAACTGGCCCAACAGGACCTCAAGGTGCAACAGGAGCAACAGGACCAGAAGGTGCAATAGGACCAATGGGTTCTCAAGGACCCAGAGGAATAAGAGGACCGCAAGGTGAAACAGGATCTCAAGGGCTAACAGGACAGGCTGGAATCAACGGAACCGATGGAGTTAACGGAACTGACGGAGTCAACGGAACAGATGGAACTGACGGAAAAGACGGTTCCACTTGGTATAATGGAAACGGCACAGCAACTTCAGACTTAGGCAAGGATGGAGACTACTACCTACAAACAACAAACGGTGACATCCTCTACAAGATAGAAGGAACTTGGACTTTCCTGATGAACATCAAAGGCTCCGATGGAAGCAATGGACTCAACGGACTCGATGGACTCAACGGACAAGACGGCATCGATGGGAAAGACGGAATTGATGGTCTCAATGGAACAGATGGAGAGGATGGTAAAGATGGACTTGACGGTCTTAACGGACAAGATGGACTCGATGGAGAAGATGGATTCAACGGACAAGACGGCAATGATGGAACAGACGGAATGTCTGCACAATCTTCAAGCGGATGCGATTGCAAACTATTGATTCTAATGCTCTTCCTGACCATGATAGCAATCTGGATAATCGCAATCAAAATGCTAAGGTGCAAGTGCAAGCAGCCCAACTAAAACCAACAGACTCTTTCTTTGTGAGTTGCAAGCTGAGACGCCTCCACGTGGCGCAACTTGGAATACGCGAAGAGCTCAGCAAAACGATTGGAGTGTGAAAAAAGAAAATGACTGTAGTATTCTTGGTGCAACGACTGGTCCACGGCAGATGGCAAAGCATCGGAGCTGTCTTCTGCAGGTACGACCGCAAGGCAGCACTACACCGCGCGCATGAAAACCCAATCATGCATGAACTACTGGCTGGCCACTGTGAAGACGTAGAGTTTTTGAGGTGGCTACTGTGAAGACACTGAAGATCCCGACGCTTGTGAAGATCATGGGCGGCTGGGTTATGATCCAGCTCGGCAGCTTCCAATGGTGCAGCATAGGCGATCCACTCGGCGGAATCCTAGCCGTGACAGTCGGTCTCTCCCTGTTTCTTTGGGGACTATCAAACATAACCAACAATTGTGAGGTGATAGAATGACAAGTATAACCGTAGAGGTTAAGGAAGAAGTCTGGCATGATCCCATCGAAGACGCGGAACTCGTGATACTGAGATTCAAGAATCCAGAAGAGCTAATGATGGCAGCGCATGAAGGCGTCACCGACATCGGCCTCTGGAAGAAGAAGGCCGGGATCGCGGTGCCGCTCCACGTGCAGAACCTCGTGGAATACCTGATGCAAAGACGCGAGATCATAACTGCAAAAGCAGTCACAAATCTTCTCTGCCATTCACTGACAGTCCTACCGATCCTGGAAGGCATACAAGAAGCTCTCGACCTCGAATACTGTGAAGCGGAAGACAAGCTGCACCTGCAAGGAGGCGAACAAGTATGAAGCCGGAACTCACAGAACTCAGCCGCATAATCTGCAAACCCTGCAAAGCCTCGGACTACGAAGACTGCGCTCACTGCAGAATCCACGTACTCGTCAACAAGCTAGACTGCTGAGAGCAAGAAGCCGGCCGTTCAAAGGTCGGCAATCCAAGCGTAATCGCTTGGCAGCAGGAAACCGCTGAGCCCAAATTGAAGGGCTGAAAAAGAGGCCAATGATCTTTTGGAGTGTGAAAGAAAGATGGAAAAGAAATCTACACGTTTGTGCGACCAGATACAAATGGTCAAGTCGTACACCATCAAAGAACCAGACGGCGGCAAAACAGTCGTCTATGTTAGTAGTCAACCGTGGAGAGAGAGGTGAGTGAAAGTTGACATGGCTAGATAAGTCAATCATAGAACGGCTCTGCCAAAGAAGCTGCGGCTTCATCTTCCAGACAGAAGACAAAGTGCGAATTGAACAGCTGATCAACTCGGCAAGACAATGCAACCTAAGCAAAGCCTTCAAGGCAAACTACGCAAGCATCCTCGAATACAATATCCTCCGCAGAGAACTTAAAGAACTCAAGCCGACCAGCGAAACCATACTCGCGCCGGAACCTGGCAAGTCATACTTGCAGATCATAGACGAACGACTACACCAAACAGCCTCGCGTACAGACCAGCCGCAAGGCGCTCTCGTCATAATCCACTGGGTCCTAACCAAAGCCCACGCTGACAACATAGCGGACATGCTTGCCAGCTGGAGCCAAGACAAGACAATGTACAAGACCACGAGCACAGTATTCGTGTTCACGAGCGACGAAGGATTATTCAGCGAAACAGTCAGACGCCTATGCTACACAACTGAGATCGAGCCAGGCTCAGACGCAGAGTACCGGGACGTTCTCGATACACTTGCAGCTAAGATGAAGCCAGCCTTGAAGCTCAACGTCACAGAACAGTTTGTGCAAGCGCCAAGAGGATTAACATTGCATCAGACGGAAACAGCAGCCTTGAAAGGAATCTACACGAACCCGGAAAGGCAGTTGTCACTGCCGCCGTTCACTGACCTCAAGATACAGATACTGCGTTCAAGCGGCCTAGAATTCATAACGCCGAGCTTCGGCTATGAAGCAATAGGCGGCTTCGAAAGTATCAAGCAAGAATTCGCTGACTTCGTAGTGGCGCCATTGCAAGACCCGGCGAAAGCATTGTACTATGGCCTCGGCAGCCCAAGAGGAATCATCGAGTATGGACCTCCAGGCGTCGGCAAAACAGTGTTCGCCATAGCCACAGCCAAGGCGTTAGAACTGCCAATGGTAAAGCTTACACCTGCAGACCTGTACCGCAGCCTCGTAGGCGAATCAGAATCCCGAGTGAAACACTTGACGGAACTCATTGAAAGCCTCTCGCCAATCGTAGTGTTCATAGACGAAGTAGACCAGCTGTTCATCGCAAGAAACCAAGTTATGATGACGGACTCAGGAGTCAACAGACGCATACTCAACGGCTTGCTTGACTGGCTAGGCCAACCAAGCAGACGAAGCTTCGTTATCGGAGCAACCAACTGCATAGAACAGATGGACGAAGCAGCAACCCGGGCAGGAAGGTTCGACGAGATCCTCTTCATCCCGTACCCGAACCGCAAAGCCAGAGAAGACATCTTCAAGATACAATGCACTATGACGCACAAGATACCGGTAGCCAAAGAACTCAGCTACAAAGAGCTCGCAGCAGAAAGCCAGTTGCTAAGCGGCGCAGAAATTGAGAAGTGGTGCATACTCGCATCACGAGCAGCAATGCGTCACGGCGACAAATACGTCACTCAAGACCACTTCAAAGACACGGTAAGCCAGATAGTTATTGACCCGAAGAAACGCTGGGATGATCTGCAGGTGCAGGTGAAACGTCTTAGGACGATGAGCAACGTGAACGTACCCTTGTTGGAAGAGAGCCTGCAAGAATTCTATGATTCAGAGAAAGAAGTAGGCGATGAAAGAACAAGTAGTTTCCTGAAGATAATAGGTGAAAATGGAACGGAGGGAACAGCACTATGAGTCACACAACAGTCTACCTAACCAAACTCGGCAACCTTAACCCGCAAATGCTCAAGGCAGCAGTTGAATACTTCGCCAAGATGCTTGGAGCCACCGTCTTCCATGGCACGATCCACAATGAATACGATGACGAGACCAGACAGATAATCGTCGGATTCAAAACCGACGACCTGCCCCATGGCATAGGCTTCAACTTGGACCACGCCGGCAACCTCGTAATCGTCGGCGACCCATACGACCAAGCGGAAGCATACCAAAAATTCATTGACATGGCCACCAGCGGCCAGATCACCAACGCCTATCAGATCGCAATGAACGCGCAAGAGAACAATGAAACAGTAGATTCAAGAGTCGAAGGCGACAGCATCATAATGGAAGTGAACCCACAATGAAAACCACAATAGTTCTCACGAAGGACGGAAAGATCCATACGGACGCTGAAGGCTTCAACGGACCACAATGCATGATAGAGATCCAGAAGTTGCTCGCCGGTTTGGTCACGCAAGAAGTAGACACGAAACGGAAGAATGAGTATTATGCAAACGAAACAGAAGCTTCAACTGGTGCTTAGAAGCAACGCGATAGTTCCTGTTGGTTACATCGATGACCAAGAGGAACACCGCGTAGACGAGCTCCTAAAGAACATAGAAGTCACAGGCAAAACACAAGTGCCTTGTGGCTAAAACAGGTATGGAGTGTGAAAAGAATGACAGATGAACAGCCTAAACTGCCAGACATAAACGTTCCAACATTGCCCTTGCCAGTCGACAGCAACCGTGTTGACCAGTTCCTAGCACACTTGCCACCGCCAGAACACACCGAATTCGAATTACTCTGTATGAAACGGCCAGTCATGCTGCAGGGCATACTGTTCGACATGCACTTCCACGGCGACGACCTCTTGAAAACGCAGGCGCCGGGACTCGGCGAAGACGTCTTCAACCAACTGAAGAATCATCTTGAAGACCAGATGATAGTCCTAGACCGCAAGTATGCACACAGAGAAACAAGCGGAGCCGCAAGCTGGGAAGCATACGGCAGCCGCAGCAAAGAACAGGAAGACGGCACTGACAGAACTCGCAGCATAAAAATCAGAGTGTTCCCGCGCAGCTTCTATAACAAGTTAGCCAGCTTCAAAGACCGCTTGGTCACAGAGCGACTGAGCAAATGCATAATGATTGAAAGCTACAAGAGCGGCAGATACAAGGAATGCATATACATTCTGCCCTATGAAAGCGCGCCCAGCATGGTAGCGCTCATAGAGGCGGTCAACCGGGAAATCGACATGTTCAACAAGGAAGTACAAGAGTACCTCGGCAGCCAAGACTACCAGAACGTACGCGGAGTGCTTGAACGGTTCCACATGGAACATTTAGTAGACAAGAAATCCTTTATGATTCCGCATGTTGAGTACAGACTGATCCCGCTTGCATTGAATCCGAACGTAGTCATGGACATGGTTAAAACTAAGGAAGGCACATTGAACGAGAAACTGCAGCAAGAGTATGAATCAGGAAGACAACTGCTTCAAGAGAGCTTGGAACGTCAAAGCCAAGAGCTTGTTACAGCTGCATTAGCAAAGCTGAAGAAGGAAATCGACGCCAACGTGACACAAATAGTCATGAAGATGAAGACTGACCCTGACCGTGTGAAGGCTGACTTGGACAACATCAGACGAAAGGCAGACATGATCGGGCTTGAAGCATTAGCAGACAGCGTCATCAACCCATTGAAACTGCTCATCGACACGCCAGACAGAGTCGAAGAACTATTCGGAGTCTCAGTGCTCGGCACGTTGCCTGAAGCAGTTGACGAAAGAATCAAAGCCCTGCTCAAAAGCCTCTAACCTACAGGTGAAGCGAAGTGAACAAGAAACAGTTCAAGAAAGCGATTAGAAGCCTGCCTCTTGGAGCACAGCAGACAATGGCAAGAGCGCTCTCAGGTGAAGAAAGTTACCTAGTGAGAGTATGCACTTGCGGTTGCAAGTACGTGAGCCGAGACTACGGCTTCCATTATGAGCCCTTGGAGAGATGCCAGAAACATCTGAGCAAAGGGAGGTGAGATAAAGAATGTCAGCGCAACAGAGCTACTATGCAGAACAGTTCCACGTGAGAAGTGAGACGCGGAACAAATGCAACAGGTGTAGAAACAAGTTTCCCAACGCTCAAGACAGCTGCCCTAAATGCGGAAGTACCGACGTCGCTCCGCTCGAACACACCGTCAGTCTCAGACATGATGGCGGATGGGAATGCGGATGCGAAAGCTGGATCTTCGGACGCAAACGACATTCGTCAGGCTGGGGATGCAAACACATAGAAGAAGTCCGCGCAAGTTATGATGCTGCAGCTGTAGCCGCAAACCGTAGAGCAGGGCAACGCACCGTCATCCGAACCGCCGAGAGCACAATCGAACTCGCCGAAGACCCCGATGGTCGCATCAAAGGCTTCCTCGACAAACTCGACAAGTAGGCTTCCTGCAATTCCGAGGGACTGTATGCTGGTCGTTTCATCCTAGCAGAGTCTGCAGTGCCGCCAAAGTCGGTCTAGCGAGCCCTGATGACGAGCAGAGAGAAGCCTGCTTCCCAATTTCATACACCTGTATTTTCCTTCAGAATTCTTAAGCCCCACACGCCTGTGGGGAGGCTGGACATCCTGCCACGGGAACGGTGGCGAAACAGCCAATAAATGGAGTGTGAAAAGAAAGCATGAAAACTTTTGGAAAGAAGCCTGAGTCCTCCGCCCGCGCCCACGTCGTTGTCAGATGGTGGGAAGCTGGCAAGCTCAGGTACTTGACCGTTGGCACGGTGTATGCTGCACCTGCAGAAGTCGCCAAGTATCTTGAAGAGAAGCTTGCTGAACACTGGGGAAGCGGGGTGAACCACACCCCTACAGGTGCATGACCTTGGCGACCCATTGTGACTGGTGCGGCAATGAGATTGAAGGAACTCCCATCAGAGCCTACGAAAAACGGGATGGCTGCTGCCTTGAACTTTCACGAAGCCCCATCAAAGGCGGCAAACCAATAGTCCTATGCAGGAGGTGCGCAGAATGAAAAACCCGCAGCTTAAAATCTGGAACCTAAAAGCAGTTGAAACCGCACTGCGAAACAGAAGAAACAGCTCAACCGCCTACACCATAAGACAAGTGCTAGACCTCCTCTCCTCCAACTGGGACACCGCCATGACCCCTGAAGAGATACAGCTAAAGTTTGCTGAAGCACTCAACAATGCAACAGACGAACTAGCCGAAGCACTCGCAGACTTCGACGCTTGCATTTCTCCAGACGAAGAAGCGTACGAGGCAATGCGAAGACACGTTGAAGAAGCACAGAAGCATTTGCTGCCGCTCCTACAGGTGAAGAATCATGCCTGAACAATCCTGCCTAACCTGCAAACACAGGGGCGACTGTGAAGACACGGCTGAAACGACAACCCACTGCATAGACTACGAACCTGACTACGAACCTGCAACAACAAACTACAGGTGAATCAGCATGAGCGAAGAAGCCGTCAAGTTCAAGCCGCTTGAAGGCTACGTCTACTATCCTGAAGGCACACCTCGACAGGTAATCAGCGTTCTCCAACATGCCCGCGCCGAACACACGCGACTCCACCTCTGCTACGGCGACCCAGCTACAGGTGAAGACTGGAACGAAATCTACGATTGCACGGGCATCATCGGCCGCACCACGGGCCCAGAGCCCATTCCCATCCTCCTCTACAACAAGCGCAGCCTCGGCGGAACAGCAGTCCTCACCAAAAACATCATCAAAATCACATGAAACAAGGTACACCTACACTCGAACTCACAAAGAATCCCAAGGGGCACATGGCAGGCCAACACACTCCACCTGCCAAGCCCCACAACCCAGAACAGTCGCCAACCATCCCTACCTACACCTGCACCAACAAACTCACCATCAAACACTCACCATCCCTCACAACCACGCATGGGGTTTTGTGTTTAGTTTTTGTTGTTGTGTTGTGGTTGTGTTGGTTTTGTTGGTTGTTCTTGTAGGGGTTGTTCTTGTTGGGAAGGGTTGTGGTTTTGGTTGGTTGGTGTGTGTTGGTTTGTTTGTTGTTGTTTGTTTGGTGTTTTTCTTCTTGTTTGGGCGTAATGTTTATAGTTTTGTGTGTGGTGTTGTTCTTGTGGATGGTGTTTGATTGAAGCCGTTGATTTTTAGTGAGGAAGATTTTCGTCTTCGTCTTGTGGATGGGCATGAGGAGTATGATGTGTGTGAGGATAGGCGTATGTTGCATGTGGAGTTTTCTGGGGAGAAGAGTTTTTGGAAGATTGAGAAGGTTGTGGTGTTGGAGCAGAGCTTCACGGTTATGCTTTCACGGGTGAAGAGGGAAGAGGAGAAGGGAAGGGATGGATAGTGCTCGTAGGCTTGAGTTGCTTTGTGTTGTTGTTGTTTGTTTGGAGCGTAGGTGTAGTCCGAATGTGGTTTTGGAGAGGCTGCTTGGGTTGCAGGTGAAGGGAGAAGAGCTTGTGGAGGTTGCCGCTGCGGCTTCGGCTTTGCTGTTTGACCAGTTGGAAGTGGAGTATGGTGGCAGGTGGGCGGCGGAGGCGCGGGAACGGGCAAGAGCGTTAGTTGCAGGTGTAGGAAGTGAACAGGGATGATGCAGGATAGGCCAGTTGACGAGCGTTTGAAGGAGATGTTGGATAGGGTAGAAGCGGCGGCGAAGAGACTTAGAAAATGGAAGCGGAGAAACATTGTAAGGGGATGGCATCCGACTAAAGAGAAGTGCAGCGAATGCAGCAGGCCGCTCCCGTACAACAATGATAGGAAACGAAGCCTTTGTAACCCGTGCAGCGCAAGAAGACAAAGCCGCTTGAACAGGCAGAAGCACCTGCAACAAAAGGAGAGAGAAAACCAAGCGTAACTCGTTTGGCAGCAACGGAGCCGCTGGGCACAAGTGAGTGCCGAAAAAGAGCTCCCTCTAAAAATGTGAGGTGCAACGAAAAAATGAAGTTAAGGTACGGCGAATTTGAAGCCGAAGTTTCAAAAGACCTTTTAGACGTGAACAAACTGGGTGATCAGCCAGTAATAATTGAACTGGTCAAAAACCACGCGGAAATCTGCAGCAAATGCCCACAGCACGTTGACTGCAAACAGTTTCCATGGTGCAGCCAGATACAGGTGAAAGAGTGGCAAGTGCCCCTGTACCCTAACGGCGTAGCCCCTGATGAGCATGGCAAGCCTAAGACGGTGTGGCGTAAGGGCGACATCTGCACGTGCCACAGCAACGCGCGCGTAGTCATCGCAGACGGCAAACCACGTGAAGTGTTTGCTGAAGACGTGCAAGGCTACGAAGTCCTGCCCGACGGCAACGGCGGAGTACGCTTAGAAGTTAGGGTGCCCTTCATGGAAAGCACAAGCACACTGGACATCGGCGACTCTGACCTATATCCTGCAGGTGTAGCAACCAATTTTCTGCAGGAAAAGAACTATGAACTGTACGCGAAGCCCATCAAGAAACAGGCGGACAGCATCCGCAACGAACGCCGATTCTACGAGCTGGTTAAGAAGCTGTTCGAGAAGCATGTGGTCGTTGTGAAGACGGGGTTCGTGTTCAAAAGCGGAGTCTACGTCAGCTGGGCAGTAGTGCTGGAGCCAATCATCTTTGAGGACGGCAGCTATGACCTTCACATGTTCACCACCAAATGCAATTTGGTGTGGCAGCATCGACGGCCAGTTCCGCCCGAAGCAACTGCACCTGCAGAAGCATCAACAGTCAACAACCTGAAGGCGCTGAGCAGCTTCTTGGAACACGCTAAAACCGCGAAGGCCACCACGCCAATCGCGGCTTCTCCGCCACTCCAACTCCAACAGAACCAGTAACCCCAAGGCTACAGGTGAAAGAAGATGGTGACTAAAGCAGTGAAGATAGTGACCGAATGGGTTGACGGCGGAGTAATCGCGGACGCACTTGCCGAGAACCTGAAGATACGCGGCGTACCCGCCTCCGTCAACAACATGAAAGGCTTATGGCTGGCCACCTTAGAAAGCCTACCCAGAATGTTCGACGATGTTCCCGACGAAAGAATCATCAGGGAAGCCCAGAAGCTACAGGTGAAGAAGCCATGATCATCTACGTTGTAACCCACGTCAGCGCAGGAATCCATCAGGGAATTCACGCCTTCAGCAAGAAGAAAGACGCAGACGCTTACGAGAAGTATCTCTGCCAACAAAACAGTGTACCCTATGAAGCCGCAGCCCGCGACCAATACTACGAAGAGAACGAAGTTGACGACGATATTATCCAGTGGACAGTGGAAGTAGACCAGCTCCTACAGGACAGCATGCCCCACCTCAAAACCAAAGTAAAGAAGACTGGCACAACGATCGAGGTCATTGACTACGGCGAAAATTTTGTTCCCCGCTACTGGTCAAAACCAAACCGACAAGGAGTAAGCCATGGATACCAGCCTGACAAGCTGGAACTACAGGTGAAGAACCCATGACAACCGTTGAAGCTCTCATCAAACGGCTCCAAGAAGACTACAAGCCAACAACAATGTTGGCTGTGGCCATGTGGGGAATAGAGGATGTGCAAAGCCGCGCCAAAGAACGGCGCATCTACCTGTCGAAAGCAGCAGCCCAAAACATCATCGACTACATCGACAATGAGCAAGATGCGACACAGGGCATCAACTGGGACACGCTGGACTGTGCAACGGACAAGTATCTTGACGACCATCCACAGGTGCAGTACGTCTGCCCCGACTGCAGTTGGACAGTGAAAAGCAGAGCTCGCCGAATCAGGTGCAGCCATTGCGGCAGCCTCAACCTTGAACGCAAACTAGAGGACGGCAGACTCATCAAGGCAGACGCGGACGAGAACACGCCTGAAGGACAGAAGCTCATTCATAAGGACGGAGAACCAACCTTTTGGCAGAAGGAAGGAAGTAAACAATGACAAGTCTCGCAAGACAGTTTGAAGAATGGATGGTTAACGAACGCAGCATGGACAAGGACGAAATAACGGCCGTGTGGTTCAGACAACACGAAGGCTGCTATCCCGAAGGCTATCTCAAAGACGAAATAAGCATCAACATCATCGACAAATTCTATTACCCAATAGACTTTCTGCTGGAACTGGTTGAACGACAAATCCCAAACCTACACCTGAAAACACGAGTCAACGTCATGCCCAGTCTGGAAGACACCACCTACGCAGTGGCCTACGTCATAGACGGACAAGTGCTCTTGGAGGAACAGGCCAAATGCTGGGGCTTCAAATTCTCGAACCGAAGAGAGTTTACCCAGTGGGCTAAGACGACACTGAAGTATATGCTGAAGGCAGCCACAGGTGAAGCGTCATGAAAGAGAAGCGCAAAGTCCTCGGCTCAGACCTTATCCTCAAAGCAAACTGGACAGAGGAAGCAACACCCCAGCTTGAGAGCGTAAGCCTCCAGCCGAACAGCATCAAACCCGCAGACATTCCAGAAGTAATTGACATCCTGCAAAGCATCTACCGCGACTACACAGTGCAAGTTGGAACCAAGGCACGCAGAACTACAGGTGAAGCGCCATGAGCGTGCACACCGAAGAAGAACTGAAGGCAATGCCGAAGCATCCGAAGATAAAGGCAGTCAAGAAGGCTCTGGACAACCTAGTCGGACAGAAGATTTCTTACCCGATTATTCTTGAGATACAGCATGAAGTAGACGCTCTCTCGAAGAAACTGGAGAAGCTGGGCTATTGATGAAATACAATTTCCCACCTGAAAAAGAATCGATCAACATGACTGAAGCAAGAAAAATACCGCATGAAGTAAGACGAATAGAGGAACATATCGAGTACATACGTTCTGAAATAGAAATGTATGAACGGTGTGTACTTGAACCGCGCACTTCAAACGCGCGCGTAAAGCGGAGGAATCCTGATGACGTTTGAAGTAGCAATGTATGCGAAGCGGCCTTCAGGCCACAAGATCCTGATCGTCCGCGCCGAGTTCTCATGTGAAGGCGAAGCAGCCATCAAGAAAGAGTTCGGAGCTCTCATTCAGAAGTATGCAGCTGTAGCCACAATCAAGAGGGGACTTGCAACATGACAAGCAAAGAGAACGTGATGCTCGGCATCGACGGTTCACTCACGGATCTGCACTCTCATCCTGACATGTACTGGCAAGCTAAGTGGGACGGGTATCGCGGCAAACTCGTATTCCAAAATGGCCACGTCAGCGTACTCAATAGAAACGGCAGCGATGAATGGACGCCGCGACTGCCAGACGTCGTTGAAGGATTGCAGCAGTTCGCAACTGCTACAGGTGCAGCAAGATTCACCCTCGACGCAGAACTCGTCGTTTTCCAAGAGGGCCACAGCAGCCTCAGCGCCATAGCGAGCAGATGCAAAACTCAGAACCTACAGATGATACAGCTGAAACTACGCAGACTCTACCCAGTGGACGTCATGCTCTTCGACATCATCGAATGGGACGACCAGCGCCTCGAGAGCGACCCGCTCATGAACAGGCACAACCTCCTAACATCACTCTACAGCACATACAGCAAAGCAGTTGCAGGCCAGCCTAAACATGTTCAGCTTACCCCGAACTATCTTGATGTGGACACGGCGTGGAACGAGTGGGTTGTCAAGCGGCATGAAGAAGGACTCATGGCCAAAGATCCTATGAGTCCATACGTGTATGAGCGGAGCTCCAGCTGGCTTAAGGTCAAGATACGGGACAGCGGCACCTTTCATGTGGTCGGCTACACGGCGGGCGATGGGAACCGCAGCGACACGTTCGGCGCTTTGATTCTGGCTGACGATGTAGGTGTATGCAGAGGACGATGCGGCGGAGGCTTCAGCTGGGCAGCACAGGACAGCACCGCACGCCAGATCCTCCAAGCGTTACGGCAGGCGCCGGTAATCAACCCGCCATTCTCAGAAGCCGAGGTTGGATTGCCCTACACTGCTGTCGACACGAAGATGCAGGTGAAGGTAGCTTTCCTGAAAACGTTCAATGGGTCCAGCAAGCTTCGAAGCCCACAACTAATAGACTGGTGGATACCACAATGAGCGACCCGCTAACACTGCAGGAATGTAACAAGCTGGAGGCTTGGCTTGAAACAATCAAGCCTGAAGATGCAGCTGTAGCCAGGGACATATGGAACATGTTTGCAGCATTGATGGATGGACAGACGATGTCTGCCGAATACGCTGCCCCCTTATTGAAAAGAACGAAGGGACTTCTCACGCGCATGGGCGACACCGTTACCGCGAAGTATGTTGAATGGGTGAGACTGAAAGAAGGCGATGCTCAAGCGTCCGAATGGGACAACATCCGCAACCTCCTTCACCTGATCTTTGAACCCAAGAGCGGCGGCGGCTGGAGCTGGGCCGAAATCAGACGCGGCAAATATAAAGACAATCGGGGGCGAGTTTGATGGGAAAATGGGCAAACAAGATCGTGACCAAACGACACCCAAAGTACGGCTGGCCAACAGAACATCATTGGGCATGCTCAAAATGCGGCAAAGAATACGAAGACCAATCTGACGCGATGAACTGCTGCGGCAAAGAAAAAGGGTTGCCGTGGCTGGAAAGAAGCGAACATGATGGAGGCATATAAATGGTAAGCCGCATACTTGATCCGCACCTATTGACCATGGATGTACCAACAGACCTTCTCTACACGCCACTTGAAACGGAAGACAAAATCATCCTAGACCTGGGAGACGTCGAAGGCGACACATCCCCCGCTGCACCTGTACCACTGCTCATCTTGGATGTGCCCTGCGGAGCCGGTGGAATCAGCCTCGGAATGAAGGAAGCTTTCTGCCGCACTGAACCCAGAATGGATGATTGGCATGAACTTCGACGCAGGACACGGCCGAAATATGATGAGACAAAAGCAACTTTCATCGGCGTTGACTTTGACCGAAACTGCTGCCAAACATATCAGATTAACAGAGTTGGTCAAGCGATAAGAGCAGACATGGCGCACCTGCCATTCAGGGACGGGATAGTGTTTGACTTCATCGTCGGCGGCCCACCATGCCAAGGCTTCAGCACAATCAACACAAAAGCCCGAACGAAGAAAAGGGCGGACTCCACTTATGAAGATCCGCGTAATAATCTCAGCTATATCTTCGCTGATATAGTTAAGATATATCAGCCTGCCTACTTCATGTTTGAAAACGTGCCTGGCATACGAAGCTGGGACAAGGGCGAAATCTTCAAGCACCTGCACTGGCTCTTCCACAAGGCAGGATACCATTATGAATGGCGCCTCACAAACTACGTGCACTACGGCATCCCACAGTCGAGAAACCGCGTCATAATTCTCGGCTGGATGCCGGGAATGCCACGATGGATTTTTCCAGAGCCCACAAACTACTGTCCAACATGGAAAGAGAAGGGCTACTGTATGGAATGCGGCGGCTACATGATCAGAGATCTAGTCCGCAACTACACTCGGAACCATCCGAAGCAGACGCGGCAGACCCAACTGCCCAATTTTGCAGGTACAGCTGCAGGTGTATCACAGTCTTACCCATTATCAAAAGGTAAGCAGGGGAGGTGAAAAGAATATGGAAAAATCTAAGAAAGTAAAGAAGAGCAAGAAACAAGGAATATCACTCAGCAAAAGATCAATAGCAGCTCTGGTCATCGCCTGTCTTGGCATGGCATTCTTGGGCAGCTACATTTTTGCAGCTGTATTTCTGCCAGTCGGTATTGTCCAGCCGCTTTCAGGCGGAGGCAGAATCATCGTGCCAGCAATCCTCGACGTCTATCCGACACAGATAGAATGGGGCAGAATCAAACTGGACCAACCGCTTACCGCAAGCGACAGCCAAACGATACAGGTGAAGAACAAGGGCCTCGTTCCATTACGGCTTCAAGCATTCGCAGTTGACAACACCGTAACTCCAGACTGGCTCCAGCAAGACTATTACTATCTGCTCGCCTGGACCGCAGACGGCTTCGTTCTCGGCGCACATGAAACAATCAACTCAACGTTCAAACTGCTGCTCAGAGGCTACGACATACAAGACTACATGATAAGCCACAACATGACTTCACAGCAGGGAATCGGCGAATTCGACTTCAGCTTCGACATCAAAATGGATGCGGCCACACCGCAAAGCAACAGCACCCTCGTACAATACTGCAGCAACCTAGACTATGACGCTGCCCTACTCATAGCGGACAACCAGAGTCTGCCATTGATCAGAGGACTAAACAAAGTGTTCGGAATCAAAGATCCCGCAGTCTACGACCCATTATATGACACGAACAACATCATAGCATTAGGCGGCTGGATTACCAACCCCTACGTTGCCTATTATTTCACGGAGTACCATGTTGAGAACG
>Ga0315289_10000264_pt1 | contig 83360 bp, 74 predicted proteins | sample YL17G11_40_MG_FD_203452 | JGI IMG/M metagenome (GOLD analysis project Ga0315289, IMG submission 203452) | Sediment microbial communities from Yellowstone Lake, YNP, Wyoming, USA - YL17G11_40 | ecosystem: Environmental > Aquatic > Freshwater > Lake > Sediment | place: USA: Wyoming | collected...
TCCCTTCACGGCGGTTCTCTCCTTTCGGTTCCGTCTACCTGGGCGCCATCTTACCAGATCGCGCCCGAGAGAACCGCCGCTAACCTCCTCCTCCTCCCCAGCTTTCAACTACGGATGGGACAGGCTCACCCCTGCCACCACAGGCCTTCTCGCGACCCGCATGCCTACCACTGTCGAACGCGGGTCTCCGGCGCGGCGGGGCCGGCCGCGGGTCTATGGGCGCAAGACCACCCTGGCGGCGGCCTTCGCGAAGGCCCGCTTCCGGCGCCTCCACGAAACCCTGTGGGGATGGCACGGCGTCCTGCAGATCGCGGAAAGGGTCTTGGTGCCTCGCGTGCTGGGGCGCCCCTGCCAGGTGGTCTGCGTCCGCCTCGGTCGCCGCGACCCGCGCTATCCGCTCTGTACCGAGGGGTCGCTCTCGGCGGAGCAGATCGTTCGCCTCTACGCGGCACGCTTCAGCATCGAGATCACCTTCCGCGAACTCACCCAGCGCTGCGGCTTCGGCGACTACCAACTCCGCACCGGCCGCGGCATCGACGCCCACGTGCAACTCTCCCAGGTCGCCTGCAGCCTGCTCTACCTGCTGATCTTCGGCCAGGCCTTGCCCATCGACCAGTTCCCATGGCCCGCCTGGCGAAAGTCGGCAGCCCACCTGAGTCTCGGCCAAACCCAGGACTTCCTCCGCCAGGTCGCTTTTCAGGGCCTTCAATGTGCGGGCCCCAGTGCAGAAAACCCGCGGCCCCAGCCCGATGATCGCTCAGAGGCCCTATCCGCAGCAGCATAATGTGCTGAACTACAGACTAGTAAGCCCATTGGTCCAGGACCTGAGAGGTGAACTCCGTCCCGTTGTCGCAGCGGATGCTGTGGGGCCGTGCCGTCGCGGGAGCGGCACCTTGAAGACCTGAACGTGCCCCGTCCCGGAGATCAGCACCTGCTCCATCGTACAGACACCTCCTCCCGTTCGACGACGAACTGCAGTTGGGTCGTGCCGTCGATTGCGTTGGTCAGCACCACGACCTCTGCATCCTGCCGGACTCCGTAGCCCGGGCTGACCCACCCGGGCTCGACGGATGCCTCCGCCGGTTCCCGCCAGTGCAAGGTCCAACTGCCCTCGGCGGCCGACAGCCGGGCTGCGCCATCCTCGAGCGCGACCGACACGGACGGGTGGAGGTGCAGGCGCCGCGTGATCGTGTGCCGGCCCTGACACGCCAGGCGGTCGGTGCAGACGAGGGACTCGGCCGACGGGTCGAAGGCCAACTCCCGGAGGTGCAGCACCGGGTCAGATAGGCGCAGGTAGCCCTTGTGCCCAGCGCGGACGACGGTCTTTGGCCCGTCGGTCACCACCTCGACGCAGACCGGCGCGGCCTGGCGGCCGATCTCCCAGAGGCCAGACATCGGCGCGATCTCTGCGTCATCGACCTGCAACCCGTTGTGGTAGGCCGTGGCCCGGAAGAGGTCCCGCAGTTCCAGGTCCGCGCTGTAGCAGAAGCAGCCGGGGTCGACCACCAGGGGCCGGTTACGCAGGACCAGTTCGAAGCTCAGGAGGTCGTTGTGGCCGTGTCCCACCCCGACCTCCCCCACATCCACCCAGAGGTAGCTCCCGCCGTGGCGGGCGGTGGCTACGCCGCCGTCGATGAAGTGCCGGACACCCCCCGGCTGCTTCGCCGGTGTCTGTTCCCAGGCCGCCAAGCCGTCCATGCCCAGGAGCCACACCAGGGAGGCAGGCATCGTGGGGACGGCGCCCCTCAGCTGCGGCTCCCGCCAGTAGGCGGCGGCCAGGCCAATGAGTGCCGCATGGTCGGCTGAGTCCCGGTGATCCCAGGTGAACACCTGCGCGCTGTCGTTGTCGCCCGCGTTGACTGCTCGGCCATCGGGTCGCCGGCAGGCGGCGGCATACCGGGCAGCCTCCCGCAGTCGGTCCCTGGCCGCGGACAGCCCTGGTCTCCCCGACCTCTCAAGGGCGATCACCGCCAGCAGAAAGAGCTCCGTGACGAGCCGGTGGTACCCTACGGACTTCTCGAAGTCCACGCCATCGGGCAGGAGTTGCCGCTCGATCTCTGGGGGCACTCTCCTCTCTGCCTCTTCCGCCCATCGGCGCGCGGGCGGGTAGAGGTCGCCGAGCAGAAGCCCCAGCAGCAGCAGGGCCACGATGTTCGCCGCATAGTGGTTGCCCCGGACATCCGAGTACTCGATGGTGCGCCAGATGAACTCTCCGTGCTGGCTGGCCAGCCGTAGGAGGGGGGCAAAGCGGCCAGCATCCTGGCGGCCCATTCCCCTTAGCATGTCGAGGGCCAGTACCAAGCTGATCGCCCGCATGGAGGCTTCCATCGGGTACCAGTTGATCGTGTACCCCAACGGGTTCCGGCGTTCCCAGTCCAGGACGATCTCGTCCAGCGACTCGACCAGGCCCTCGTCCGGCCCGATTGCCGCGGCTTGCAGCATCGGCGGGATGAACCAGAGGCGGGAGAGCTCCCACGGTACCTTGACGTCGTAGGGCACGTCGCGGGGGGCGAAGTAGTCGTACGAGCGAAAGTAGCCGGCAGGCCAGGTGTGGTTCCACCGCCAGTCGGTGTGCCAGGGCCACCCGCCAGCGGGCGGAACGGCAGCCCCGAGGACCTCGAACTGGCGCTCACGTAATCCCCGACCCAGGTTCCACAGCCGCGGCAGGTCGAGCAGTCGACGCCGACCCGCTTCCTGGAGAGCCTCGAGGGCGTCGGGAGCGATGGCTGGCCCTGGCGGTGCATTGGCGAAGGCCCGGACGCGATCGTCGTCCCACCAGCGGCCGACGTGGGCGGCTAGGCGCTCCCAGCCCCCTGTTCGGGCCATGACACCCAGACGCAACTCCTGCCACGCTCGAAAGGCGAGCACGCCCGGCCGCTTCCGGACAATCCGTGCCAGTCTGCTAGCCCGCATGGCGGACCCGGGTGTCAGCCGCGAGGGGGACGGGGATGTGAGACGCCCATCGCATGAGCCGATCATGGTGAGTCGGTCGGGAGGTGCAAAGCATCGGGGGGAGGAGCGGAGGCGGTGGTCCGCTCCCTCGGGCCCTCAACTGACCTCGATGACCGTGTCCTCCTGGCACACCTCGAAGTCCAGCACCTGATCCTGCGGGATCCCGCTGCGGGCCAGATAGCCGAGCACCGCGTTGCGCCTTCCCTGACGGGTGACGGCCATCATGTACCCGCCATACCCACTTCCGCACAGAGCGGTGCCGTGGCACCACTGCGCGAGCTCGGCCCGGAAGCGGCGGGCATTGTCGGGTGTCACGCCCTCCTCGAAGTACTCCCGATCATCCCAGTACGCCTGGATGAGGCCGCCCAGCGTCTGCCAGTCCCCGCTCTCCAAGGCCTCCTTCATCGCATGCGTGAGGCGCTTGCCGTTCTCGTAAGCGTACATGTAGTCGCTGCTGCGGGTGAAGTACTTCGCCGGGATGGTCAAGAGGTAGGGCTGGTGCATATGCGGCTTGCCGGTGTAGAAGACCACGAGGTTCTCGCGCAGAGCGTCCAGGTGCTCCTGGTCGAGCTGGAGCCGCTCGAGGCGCGGGCTGAACAGGCCGGTGGAACTGTCCGCCTCGATGAGCTTGACTCCGCCCCATGAGCCGCCGATGATGTCCTGGTACCCGCTCCGTCCGTACAGCCGCTCGCAGCAGTAGGCCCGGGCGAGCAGCTCGGTGTCGCTCGTCTCCAGGCCACCGAACTCGCGCAGTCCCCGCACCAGCCCCGCTACCAGGATGCCGCTACAGCCGAGCCCTGAACCCTTGGGCACCAGACACCCCAGGCGCACGCGGAAGCCTCCCCCGAACCTTCTCAAGCACTTCTCGAGCGTCCCCGACTGGTCTCGGTCGATGATCCCCGAGAAGCGCAGCCCCGCCCGCAGCAGGATCAGCGGGTCACCCGAGTCGACCGGCCCGAAGACATCGTCCCAGTCTCGCAAGGTGGCGGATTCCCGGAAGTCCTCGGAGATCAGCTCAATCTCGGGCTCCGGCGTCTTCTCGATGGCGATGGCGCCGGGGTAGGCCCCGCGCACCTTGATCGCGCAGTTGAGGATGACGGCCCCCTTCTCCTCGATGACGTAGGAGATGTCGGAGCCCTGGGAGCTGGAGAAGGCCAGTCGCGCCAGCGTACGGACACGGGTCTGGTTTCGGAAAGCCTCCGGCTCCTGGAAGGCGGACGCCTGGGCCAGGGCCTCCCGGAGGACCGACTCGGCAACCACGCCGTTGGCGTGCCGGCCATAGGCGACCGCCAGGTAGTGGGCGACCGTCGGGTCGGTGGGGCGCTCGACAAAGACCTGCTCAAGCCGAGTGATGGCCTCCGAGGGCGTGCAGCTCGCGAGCAGCTCGTCAAACTGCGCCTTCCGAGGCGGCCCCTCGGCCGCCGCCCGATACCGGAACACCTCGCTGATGATGGCCAGGAGGCGGGCTCTCCGGTTCACGGTCGCCGGCTGTTCGGCGAGCCGCTTCAGGCGCCGGTAGACGAACGCGAGGTCGCTCGCCTGCATCATCCGGACGTACCCGGAGATGTCGCGGTCGGCCGCGGCGGCGTCGGTGAGGGCGTGCTCGATCTCCGTTGCCACGACCAGACGCCGGCCGGAGGTCACATTGTGGACGACGAAGTCCTCGGCGCCGGTCACGTGGGTGGGGGCGTCCCCCACGACGCCGGCGATCCGCGCCCCGTCGTCGACCCAGGCGACGAGGGCCGAGGTCATCTCGAGTTCGCCCTTTGGGCCCGGCGCGGTCCGGACGAGGTAGCTCGCGATCGTGCGCGAGTACAGATGCAGGGAGGCATCGGCGAGTCGGGTTCGGGCTCGACACGCCTCGGCAACAGGGGGCTTCGATAGCATCGCCGCGATTGTTCCGTCCTCTCGCAGCACCACGAGGGAGGAGCCGGTGAGCTTCTGTGTGGGGAGCTCCTTGAGCAACACACAGCCGTCTACATCGCCGGCGGAGAAGCGCTCCCACAGCGCCGCCACGTGCTCCTCCGAGTAGACCGTGTCGCCGGCCATCAGCAGGTAGCACTCGGCCTCGGGCGCCTGGTTCACGCCGATCCGCATGGCGTCGGCCGTGCCCTGTGGCTCAGGCTGCAGCGCGAAGAGCACCTCCAGTCCCGGTAGGTCGGTCGACTCGATGTAGTCCGGAATGGTCGCCGTGGAGGGGCCGTAGACCACCACGGCCCTCCGGAAGCCACAAGCCGCGAGGCGGCTGAGGTTCGTGACCAAGATGGGGCTCCCGCCAACCGGCACCAGTGGCTTGGGAAGCCACCGGCTGATGGGCATCAGCCGATGGCCGTGACCGGCGGCCAACACGACGGGCATGACCGCATCTTTCGATCGCGTCATACGTGGCACTCCCGAAATGGGCAGGGTCGTCTGTCGACAAGCAGACGCCCCCATGACCGGGCCGACCGCGGCCCCTGGCCCGAGCGCGAGGGCTCCGGGAGCCGTCGAGCCCCCTGCCCTGGAGGTGGGTCTGCTTCTGCCTTCCCCAAGAGCTGCCGCCTGGCCTTTCCCCCAACGCTCCGAGAGGGGCAGCCGAACCTCCCCCTGATCGGGCTCACCGGCGGGCGGTCTGCGCAAGCAGCCATTCCCCGAGCGGTCCCGCTGCGAGGGCGCGGGAGTTCTCGATGGCCGTCTGGGGCAGGCAGTGATCCACGTCCATGTACGCTTTGCTGTCGGCGAGTCTCGGGTTGATGTTCGTCAGCACCCAGAAGGGTAGCCCTCGCTCTCGGGCCCAGAGCTCAAGCCGGCGGCTGGTTTCCGCTAGCATCCCTCCCTGGAGATCGGCCCGAGCTCTGTCGGACACGCCCATGACACACACCGCGACCGGGATTCCATGTGCCTTGGCCAGACCCACCGTGAGGGCGAACCACTCAGGGAAGTCACCGAATCCGAAGCCAGCCATCTGGGCACGCCGTCGGGCCAAGCTGGCCCGGTATTCCTCCTCTTCCTTCCCCTTCGGCGGAAGCTGCTTCCGCTTCCGGTTCAGCCGCTCGATGTCTCCCGGCCTCTGCGGATCGTATGAGTACCCGGCCCCGGCTCTCCGCACGTCCGCCAGGATGAGCCGTTCCCACAGCGGGCGGCTAAGCAGCCCTGGCAGGACTCTGGCGGGACGTGCAAGAGCGTACCAGGCCAGCCCCCTTCGTCGCCAAGGCTGGTAGGTCAGCAGGCGCGAGGCGTCGGAGACCGAGGGAAAGGTCGAGGCGCACAGATCCTCCGTGAAGCGGAGGTTCCCGTTGCATTCACGAGGCCCCAGGCACAGAACCACCAGGCGAGGTCTGCCCCTTCGGATGACCAGATCGCGAACGAGCGTGTAGTAGGTAGGCATGACCGCTCTGGGGAGCCAGAGGATGTAGGAGTGGCAGTCGACGCTGCGCTTCGCCAGGGCCTCGTCCAGGCACTGTGGGATGAAGGCGCGTCCGGCCAGGGAAGACCCGATGAAGACCACCTCGCCGGTATGGTCCCCGATCTCGTACGCCAAGGCGTGAGACGCCCCTTCAGCACTCAGCTGGTTGTACCTCCGCGTGCCGGTCTCAACGTAGGCCGCAGTCGCCAATGCGAGCACCAACAGCAAGCCGTGGAGGATGGCAGGACGCCACACAAGGCATCACCTAGAACTGGAAGTAGATGAAAGGCTTGGCGACTCCGCTGGCGTACGCAGCGATGCAGACCCCCGACCACACCAGAAGCGCCTGAGCTGGCGCGGGTAGGCGCACGAAAGCGCCGGCCAGGGCGTCTTTCCAGGGGCCGTGGCCGAAGTGGAGTGCCAGTCCGCAGAGCAGCAGGAATGGCCCCACGTGGCCCGCACTAGCCCCGGAGTGGGGTGTCACCAGCAACCTGAGCATCTGGTAGGCGCTCTCCAGGTTTGCCGCGCGGAAGAACACCCAGCCCAGGCAGACCAGATGGAAGGTTCCGAACCGACGCAGCCAGAGGCCCCGCTCCGGCGTTGGTGGGCCTGGCCGTCCCTCGGCCCGACGCTGCAGATGCCGGTTGAGGGCGAGCATCCCCCCATGCAACGCACCCCAGATCACGAAGGTCCAGTTGGCGCCGTGCCAGATGCCGCCCAGGAGCATTGTGAGCGCGAGGTTGAGCTGGGTACGACCGGGGCTGATCCGTGACCCCCCGAGCGGGATGTACAGGTAGTCCCGCAGCCAGGTCGAGAGCGATATGTGCCACCGCTGCCAGAACTCCCTCAGATTGGTCGCCAGGTATGGGTGGTCGAAATTCTCGGGTATCTGCAATCCCAGGACCTTGGCGCTACCGATGGCGATGTCCGAGTAGCCGGAGAAATCGCTGTAGATCTGGATGGCATACCCATAGACGGCGAGGAGAAGGGCCAGGTTGCCGTAGCTGAGCGGTCGGGCGAAGACGGGATCCACCAGCATGGCCGCGAGCAGGTCGGCAAAGACGGCCTTCTTGAGCAGGCCGCGCACGATCCGGTGGACTCCGTCCATCGCCGACCCATGCTGGTACTCCCGCAGACCCTCGAGCTGGGGTAGAAACTGGGAGGCCCGGAGGATGGGGCCGGCCACCAGCAACGGGAAGAATGCGACGAAGACGGCCCACTGAAGGAGATCCCTCGTCGGCTCGATCTTCCGGCGGTAGAGGTCGATCGTGTAGCTGAGGGTGTGGAACGTGTAGAACGAGATGCCGACGGGGAGCAGGACGTGCAGGCGGGGCCAGGCCCAGTCGAGCCCCAGTGCGGCAAGGGTCCGGGCGATCTCCCCGGTGAAGAAGCCGAGGTACTTGAAGACGACCAGTGTTCCCAGGCCACCAGCCACGCTGAGAGCCAGAAGCCACTTCCGGCGAACGGGGTCCACGGCATCGCCCAACCAGCAACCGACCACGAACTGGAACAAGGTACAGCCGGCCAGGAGGATGAGGTATCTCGCGTCCCATGAACCGTAGAACACGTACGAGGCAATCAGCAACAGGAGGAGTCGGGCGCGAGGCGTCTTGAGGAACCAGTAGAGCCAGAAGACGGCGATGAGCAGCAAGGCATACTGGGGCGTGTTGAAACTCATGCACAAGACGCTCCGACCACTGGCTGGTGCTCGACAAGGACCCGCTCAAGCCGGGTGGTCGGCGCAGGGCCTCCCGCCTCCGGCGGACTGACCTGGGCTCGGGGCGAGTGGCGCCCCAGCTTGCGCGGCGACCGGCCTAGGGTCATCGGTGCGGATCGGCGGCCGCCGATCGGAAGAGCTCCCGAGTCAGCGCTGCGGCCTCCTGGTGCTGGTGGCGAGCGAACTGGCGTCCGTACTGGGCCACCCGGTCAGCCAGTCTGCGATGCGCCTGCTCGTCCATGTCGACGCAGGATTGCAGCGCCCTGGTGAAAGCTCCCGGCTCATCCAACGAGAGGTCCCAACCCACGCCCTGTGCCTCCAGGTCGCGCCAGGGGGTCTGGTCGCTGATGAGCACCGGGCAGCCAGCCACCAGCGCCTCGAGGATCACGTGACCGAAGTTCTCTGAGAGCGTCGGCAGCAGGAAGAGGTCATACGCGCTCAGCGTCTCCAGGACCTGCAGATGGTCGCGCTCACCCAGGTAGCGGAAGGCAATGTCCTCAGGAAGCTCGGCGGCCATCTCCCGACAGCGCTGCCAGTACCTGGTGTCCTGCAGCGGGCCGCATACGTCGAAGGTGACCTCGCCCCTGACGCCCCGGAGCATCCTGAGCGCGCCCTCGAGGTTTTTCTTGGGCGAGATGCGCGACAGGAAAACGCACCGCAACTTCCCGCTCTGCTTTGGCGGTCGCTGCGGCAGCATGCCCAGGCCAGCGAGGTCCATAGGCAAGTTGGGCGCGACCTCAACGCGCGCGTTGGGGAAGGTGCGGGCGATATCCCCGACCTCGGCGGCGGTAGTGGCCTGCCAGACAATGTCCCGATAGAGCCCGACGAGCTTGGTCGCTGCGAGGAACGCGCGCTTCTTGGCAGCCTTCAGCCGCAGGGCATTGGGGAGCAACTGCCCGCGCGGCGCCAGAACCACCGGGAAATGCCGAACGGCGCCCAGCCGTCTGAGCAGCAAAGTCCGTAGTGTGAAACCGGGAGAGAAGAGGCTGTTCAGGTAGAGAACATCGAAGTCGCGCGAGGCGATGATGGCGCGCAACGAGCCCAGCGACACCCTCTGCGGGCTGAGGTGCAGCACTGCGGCCTTTCCCATCGTGTGCCACACGTCAACCGGAACGCCGGCATAGGGGCTGGTATCGCCCTCATCGCGATCCCTCGCCACGATCCGGAACTCGATCTCATCCCCGAGAGCCTCGACCATGTTCGAGACGCTTCGAACCGGGCCGCCCGACTTGTAGCCGGGCAGGTAGTACTCCACGAAACAGAGGACCCGCACACGGCACCGTCCTTGCAGACCAAGCGGTGCACCGCAGGCAAGAATGCCTGCGCCACGAAGCGCGGCTCGCCGGCAACCTTCACCGGCAGGCTTGCCCATGCCACCGCGCTCGGGCCGCCGACGCCACCCGGGTGAGATGTCGCCGTCTTACCGGCCCCAGGTACAGGAATGCCAGCCACAGGTACAGTGCCATGTACTGGTTCACGATCCGCGGCAGGGCGGCAGCCACGCCGGCGCGGGCGAGGATGTAGCCAAAGAACAGGGCCGTGGTGAGGAACATCACCGTCAGGCCCTCGAATCGCCCCAGCACACTGCACAGCGCCCCGAATGCCAGCCCGATCATGAGCGCATGTACCCAGAACAGGGAGGCGCCGTAGATGTAGACCGACTCGGCGACGAGGCCGAAGAGGATCACATAGCTGCCCTTGGTGCCCATACGGCGGCCCAGCGCTACCTCCGAGATGTCGTAGTTGACCATGGCGACGTCGATCGCGCCGGTGAAGATCTTCGGTATCGGGAGCGTCAGCAGCCATGTAGCATAGTCCGCCAGATCGGCCCGGGCAGATGAGTGGATGATCCGGGTGGACGCCACGGGGAACGACGTCTCGGCGTAGGCCAGCAGCCTGGCAGCCTCAAGCCCACCCATCGTCGGCGCCTCGACGCCGTGGCGCGTGTATCTGTAGGTCTGGAAGAACACGGCCAGAACCGGGACCAGCGCAAGGGCGCCAACCACGAGCCGTCTCCTGGCCCGCGGGTTGTAGATCCAAAGCACCATCGCCCACAAGGCCAGAGTGAGGAGGATCCCTCCTCGGCTGGCGCCCTCCATTGCGCAGTACCTGAGGTACCACGTGACGGCCATAAGGGTCAACAGGGCGATGGGCCTCCGACGGTAGGCGTACAGAGCCATGAGGTAGAACGGATAGGAGAGAGACTGGATGTACTCGATGGCCCTGCTCGCCGCCGGCATCTCCCCACTGAAGGACCTCTTGGCCCACTGCGCCAGGATGTCGGGCGGTCCGGGCGCGATGAGGCGCCCCAGCTTGAACTCCGGGTAGAGGAGGGGCAGCAGGCCGCCCACGTAGAAGACTGCGATTGCCGCGATCACGAACGATCGCTTCGCCACCACACGGTCAATGTGCGCTCGTGTTCTCCGCCACAGCTTCCGACTGCCAGGCCCGGCGAGGCGCAGGCCGGCGATGAACCCCAGAGCCATCAGTAGCACGAATACCATGTATGAGACGATGTACCCGACCCCGACCGTCTCGTAGGCCGTGCCGACACCGGAGTACCAGTATAGCCCGACGACACCGAACGTGAAGAAGAGCCTGGGCTTCGGTCCCCGAATCCAGCGCCAACCGAGGGCCCAGACCGCGGCGGTGTAGGCCAAGACCAGCACGAAGATGCCGAACCGGAATCCCATCATCGTGATCGGGCCTCGGGCGTCAGTGCCGGCGGGACACGGTCCCAGAGACAACGGGCGTCAGGCGCGCGGGTGTCTGTCCAACGCGCCGGGCGTGCCGGGTGGTCTGCTAGCGCGACGGCCGGGTAGTCGCCGGGTCGGTGGGATCCTCCGCACTGTCTGCCCCGGCTATCCTGCTCACTCGGGATCGTCTCCCTCGCATCCTGCCCGGCCAGCTTGCCGTAGCACCGATCGGGCTCCAAGTAAGCAGCCACACGAAGTGTGCGCGATTCCCCCCCGGGGTCGTTCAGGTTGCGCATTGGCCCGGACTCAAGGGGGCACCTGCCTGCCGAGTGGGGGTTTGGCGCAGACCACAAACAACCCGGCAGTTGTGAGGTCGATGTCGGACATGTGCCGGAGGGAGGCTGCAAGCCGCTCCCGGCGCAGGGAAGGTTCGCGCCTCTCGCGCACGGCGGTGACGATGGCGAAGCCAGCGGCCTCTATCTCGTTCAGGTGCACGGAGCACGGCTGACGGTTCAGGAGATACGCGCGTCTCCCCTTCATGACGCGCCAGAGGCTATCCGGGTACGTCCAGTGGGCGTTCCATGCCGTGGCCGTAGTGTGTGCTGAGAAATCGACAGTGTGTGACATCATGCCGCCCGGTCTCAGCCATGCATGCATGGTGCGGTACGTGCCGGGGATATCCTCGACATGCTCCATGACCGTTTGAGACCAGATCAGGTCCAAGGTGCCTTTTTCCACAACGGAAGGGGAGGACCAGGGCGCGCAGTAGCTGATGGTACGCCGTGGCTCGGGGTCGGTTACACCCTTGGTCAGCGCCTCACGTATCCGCGCGACCCTCGCGGGCCGAAGAGCCTGGTCTAGCGTGTGCTCCGCGAGTATATGGTCGGGGAACCGGTAGGACCCCAGCTGTGGTCGGACACGCGGGAACTCAAGCTCCCCCGGAATGTCCTCGCGCTGTGCGAATAGGCGAAGCAGGTCCTCCAGTACCACCAGATTCCTGCACGTCTCGGTGTAGCGCACGACGTCTAGCGCGCAGTACTCGGTCGCGCCCGAGAGTAAGGCGGCCAGGCCCACTCCGAGGGAACTGCCTGGCCCGAGTTCGGCCACCTTGTCAAGCCGACCACGCAGGCCGCTCTCGTGGAGCATGACGAGATGCCTGAGCCACACAGCGTAGCAGTACCGGGCGTCCCGAGGTGGCCACCCCCGACGCAACCGGTACTGGTTGAGCCAGGGCACGTATGTTGCGAGACCGACGCAAAGGGTGCGCCAGAACAACCAGTCCATTGGGGACATCCTCGGTCCACCTCGGATCGCGCGCCAAGGCGGAGGGCGTCGGGCTGGGGCCCGCGGGAAGGGCAAGGGGGGGCGTGGACCGAGCCCGGGGCTCACCCGGGATTCTCCATATCAGACTGGGTACCCGGGTCGTTGGCTGAACCGTCAGCCACTCGGAGCGACCTCTGCTGCGAACCCCGCTGCGATGCCCCTACAGCCAGTTTCTTGCCGTCCCTACCGAAAACCTCCCGCTGATATGGGCAATGCGGGCTCACTGCTTCCACCAGCCGCTGGCCTTCCGCTGACCACTGGTGATCCTCCACGAACCGCTTCAGGTTGGCGCGGTATGTGTCGAGGTCATCGGCGACGGACAGAACGGCCTTCGCCGCTCTCTCCGCGCCCCTGTCGCCCTCGCAGTCACAGATGACCCCGACTCGGTACTCGTCAACGATGGCTTTCAGCGGCGGCTGCGGCGTCAGCACCATGGGCAGCCCCGCCTGAGCGTACTCGTGGACCTTATTCGGAGCGCAGTATACGTTGTTCAGGTCCCTGCCCGTGTAGGTCACTATCCCGATGTCACACGCCCTCAGCACCGAGTGGAGATCGCCGCGCGGTATCTTCCCCAGGAAGGTCACGTGCCTCGAAGCCCCGATCTCCGCGACCAGGTGCTGGGCCTGGGCCAGGTCAGGGCCGCCGCCAATGAGGAGCAGTTCGCAGCGCTCCGCGAGCAACGGAGCGGCCAGGATGAACGGCTCCAGCCCCCGCTTCAGCGACATCTCGCCCTGGTAGACGACCCGGATCCTCCGGCGTTCCCCCGGTAGACCATACCTCTCGGCCACGTCAACCGCCGTCTCCGCGTCATCAGGGGGCGCGGGGATGTTGCGGATGACGAGCGGGGACGCCGCCAGGTGATAGTGCTCCTGCATCATCGCCGCGCGCTCGCCGTTGGCCGCGATGACCAGCACCGCCTTGCGGATGCTCAGCCGCTCCATCCAGTAGAAGAACCGTCTGCGAAGCGTCCACCCTCTCCCTGCCTCTGGTATGAACAGCTCATGCGCATCATAGACGAAAGGGGCACCCACGACAGCCGCCGCAAGCAGGCCGACCAGCGGAAGGAAGCAGTCGTGGACGTAGATCAACTGAGGACGCAGCGACCGGGCCTCGCGGAGGACGCGCCACGAGAACAGGAACAGCCGCGCGCCCTGGAGGAACCGCCACCGGGGCAGAGGCACCTGCACCGATCGGAAGTGCGGGTTGCTGTACTGGGCGCCCGAGGCGACCGAAAGCACGGTGACGTCGAACCGCTCAGACAGAGCCTCGGCCGCCCGCTGCACGCGGCCATCATGCTCGATGGTGTAGAACACGGCCGTCAGTAGGCGCGGTCGGTCGCGTTGCATCTGATCGTCCCCCGGTCGCGCTCGGCGTGGGCGGCAAGCGCCTCCCTTGCCAGTTGGTCCGCCTTGTTCGCCATGGCTGCGACTGAGAACCCGCTGATGTAGGCCAGGTCGGGCACAAAGAGAGCGCCCAGGTCGTGCCGGGCCTCCCACATCTCCAGGATGTGCCGGGCGATCGCCTCGACGTCATCGTTGCCGACGACCCGACCCAGTCCGGAGCGACGCAGGATCTCGGCCGCCTCCGTCTCGCGCATGACGCCGAGGATAGGTTTCCCCCTGCCGAGGTACTCGAAGAGCTTGCCCGGAATCTGCATGTCGTACCGGGGCTCGCTGTGCTTGATCACCACCAGGACATCCGAGCGGTCCATCTCAGCGAGGGCTTGCTCGTGCGGGACCTCGGGTCTGGCCTCGACCGCCTCCGGTATCCCGAGGCTCCGCGCCAACGCCACGGCGTGGTCGGCCCCGACGCCTCCGCCTAGCAGGCGCAGCCGGACGCCCCCTCGGCAACCGGGGTTGCGCTCGAACGCGAGCGCCAACGCGCGCACCAGGGATAGCGCGTTTCGCCCCGGAGCGGTTCTGAGAGAGCCGGCATGCAGCAGCACGAAGCCATCGCCCACCGGCCGGGAGGAGAGCGGCCTGGCCTCACCTGGGAAGGAGAGGTAGATCGCCTCGACCTTGGCGGGAGGGAGACCCCACTCCGTGGTGAGGTAGTCCGCATAGGCCCTCGTGACGGTGATCACCCGGTCCGCCTTCTCCAGGCATTCGTGGAAGTGCGGTCGGAGTGCCTCATGAAGCGTCGCGCGCCCCGGGCTCCCCGGCGGGTCCTGAAGCTCAATGACCAAGGGACACGAGAACTGCTCCGCCAGGCGCTGGCCGCCAACGATCCCACTGAGGTTGTGAATGTAGATGCCCCATACCAGGTCAGGCTTGGGTCCCGCCCAGTTCCGTTGCGCCCAGGGCCCAACGCGCAGACCCCATCCCAAGCCGAATTGCCGATGGTACCACTCTTGCCCACGCAGAAGCCACAGTCCTCGCCACATGCGAGATAGCCGTTCGCTGGCCTCAACCCATGATGGGTAGGCGCCAGTAAAGGGCGTTCGGATGACCTCACCCGGGAAGGCCGAATCCTGCGCTCGGTGGTCCGACGGTCGCCTCTTCCGCGCGGTCAGTAGCGACACTCGCCAGCCGCGTTCGCTCAAGCCGTTGGCCACATCCAGGACCCGTGACGTCGCGCCCCGCCATCCCGACCGGAACGCGTCAGGGAGGACCATCAGCATCGCGTACGACTTGGGGGCGCGGTGGCCCATGGCTGAGCCTCCCTTCGCCGGGATCAGTGGCCTTCCGCGTGTCCCCCCCCCCCCCCCCGCCCTCCTCCGTCAGCCGACGGCCTTCACGAAGGCGACAAACCTGTCTGCCATGCTCCCGGCAAGATCCGCCTGCCGCTCGACGGCTCCCCTGAGCGCTTCTCGGGCTTCCGATGCCCCTTCCACCAGCTGGTTGACGGCGACCACGCCCTCGGCCTCTGCGAACGGCTGCCTCCACAACCTGGCGCCTCCGCCCAGTGCTTGGGAGGCGATCCGGAGCTTAGGCTCCAGCTCGATGCACACAGCGGGGGCGCCCACGAGCGCCCCGAAGACTGCACCGTGGTAGCGGGCGGTGACGAGGCAATCGAATCCCCTGAGGAGCTGCAAGAAGGCGTCGATGGTGGTGCTGTTCGGATCCCACTGCAGCAAGTCCTCCTTGAGTCCAACCAGGCTCTTGGTCCATTCCCGGTCTGCCCGGCGGCTGAAGGAGATGAACCGGACAGAGTGGCCATCCGCCCGCAGCACCTCCACGACTCGGCGCAACGGTTCACGGTAGGCCGCGCCCTCTCTGGTGTGGGGCCAGTCCCTGATGATGACGCCGATCCTGGCGGATTGGGCGGCGCGCCGGTGGTCCATGCCGTTGGCGGGACCCGCGTTCCACAGCCCTGGGAGGAAGCACAGGTCGGCCCCGAGAACGCAGTCCTCTCTGCCCCACCTCCGGCACAGCTCGAGCGAGGCCTCGTCACGCGCCGCCACGAAGTCCATCTTCCCCAGCAACCCCCTGGCGGACACCTCCTGTGCCGAACCGGGCTCGAAGGGCCCGATGCCGATGCCAAGCGCCGCGATTCTCTCAACACAGGGCTGGCCCCGAAGGCGGTTCCGTATTCCCTTGAGGGTTCGCCAGGGCGCTGTTACCCGGCGCCACGTGGTCAGCAGCAGGCGTCCTCTGCGGTCTTTCCTGGTCAGAGGGAACGAGTAGAACTGCGTCCCGCCACCGTAGACGAGAAGCCCTATCCGGTCTGCGCCGTCAAGCCTCTGCACGAAGCTCGCGCCGGGTGCAAGCGACCGCACGTAGGGTTCGTCATGGCTCAGGAAGGTGATCTCCGCCGGGTCCAGCGCCTGGCGCAGTGTGCGGTAGCAGGCCACCATGAGCGCATCGTCGCCCAGATTCCAGCAGCCGTACGCGCCTCGCAGCAGAACGCTATGGTGTGTCACGGCGACTCCTGTCAGCGCGAGCGGCACCTGTCAGACGCCATCCGCCCCTTCGGGGAGGGTTGGCGGCTTCGCCGGTCGTTCTGCCATCATCCGCCAGAACGCGAGCACGATGAGGAACGAACCGACCGGTAGCGCGAGCAGCCTGACAGGCAGCGGCCAGTCCAGCAGGATCATCGCGGTCATGGCGACGAGTACCAGCCAGATCAGCCCCGCCTCCAGCGACACGATGGTCTTCCTGGGGATGAGCTGCAGAGACATGTACAGCGGCACGAAGATGACCGTGTTGACCGCGTAGCCGATCAGGTACGCGAGCACCAGACCTACTGCCCCGAAGCGAACCAGGAAGTAGGCCGCCAGCAGGAACGTGGCCGCCCACTGCAGGTTACTCGTGAAGGCCCACCACATCATGCTCCGGGCCGTCAGGACCCGGTACATCCCCTGCTTGTAACTCTGGATCGCTGTGAAGAGAATGGCCAGGGCGAACGCGTGCCTGAAGGCCGCTCCGCTGAACTGCTTGCCGTACGCTGCCTGAATGAGCTCGGGAGCGCTGAGGAGAAGGACGGCCGGGATCGCGCCCAGTGCCCAAGTGGATAGCATGTTCACCCGGCCCAGATGCTCATTCCCACTGTCTCTCTCGTGTGACATGACGGGCAGCAAGGGCGCGCCCAGTACTTGCCCGACCAGCAACAGAACGTTGCTAACGACGTTGACCGCGGTGAACAGGCCCATCTCGGAATAGCCGTTGGGCCTGTTCACGAGCAGCGTCTGCCCCCCCCACACAACCGGCCCGACCATGACCCCGGCCAGGAAGGCCGGCAGGGAGAACCGCCAGAGCAGCGGGCACTCCGCGAGGCACCCCCGGTAGCTCAGGATGACGTGTGCAACACGCGCCTCCCTGCGCAGAGCCAGCTGGTTCAGGAGGCAGTTCAAGGCCATCCCACCGATCATCCCCCACACCGCCCCGTGCAGGCCCGCCAGGTAGGCCCCGCCCACCATCAGGGGCAGGGTCGCGATGCCTGCCCAGAGGCTGCGGGTCGCAATGGCCCGGAAGGCCTCAAAGCCGGCCAAGGCCCCCGCCTGCGCGCCATTGACAGCACTGACCAGCAGGTAGAGGGCCCCGATGCGTAGCAGACCCGCCAGTTGGGGCGCCGCCAGGGTCCGCTGGGCAAGCCACGGAGCCAGCATGGCCAGGGCCGCGCTGGTCAGGCCTCCGGTCAGCATCGCAAACAGCGCCGCCAGCGCCACGATCCGGCCCGCCCTGGCGGGGTCCTTCACGCGGAACTCAGCCACGTGCTTGTTGGCCGTCAGACCCAGGCCGAATCCGGCGATGGTGCCGAACATCCCCACCGTGCTCTGGATGATTCCCAGCTCGCCGAACGTCTCCCTGCCGAGGATGCGGGCGACCAGGATCGACGAGGCGAGCGTCATCGCTCGCGAGACAAACGCGCCCGTCAGCGACCAGAACGCCCCCCTCGCAAGCCGGGCGCCCAGCGGGGATGACTCGATTCGGTCAAGGTGCCCCCGCAGAGGCCGGGGGCAGAGCGTCCTGGCGATGCGGGAAAGGCTCATCCAGACTCCCTCTGCCATCCCACCTGGCGGCGGCCGGCCCGTTCCTCTCGCCCCGCCCCGGAACCAGGTGGCAGATGCTTACTGTGGTCGACCTGGTCAGACCACCCCGGTTCTGCCGAACCCCGTCACCGTGCGCCCGGTTCCCGGCATGGCCGGCGCCCGGCAGGCGCCGATCAGGAAACGCCCGACCTCAGCCCGCAGACAAGGCGCCTCAACCAGTTCAGTGCCGGCCGTGCTTGAGGACTGGAGGACCTGCTCCGTCGAGCCCCAGAGCATCTGTGGGCCGAAGCGGGTTGGGGCCGCTCCTCCCAACTGGTCTCGGGGAGAGCCGCCCTCTCGCCCGGCTAGATGCCGGCCCCGCGGCTGCCGCTCCGGTCCACATCGTTCACTCGATTGCCCACCAAGCCGAGCGGCTCGACTCGCGCAGTGGTCAGGAGTCTGACCGCATTGCGCACGGCCTTGCGGCGCGCCTTGCTGAGGTCGACTACCATCAGGACCGCGCTCGCCTGGGCCGCCAGGGCCCAGACTTCACTGCATGGACCGACGGCGGGGGCCACAATGAGGACAAAATCCGCGCGTTGGGCGAGCTCTTGGACAAGATGCCCGAAGGCTTCCGAGGCGAGTAGCGCCAGGGGGTTCTCCACCGAGGAGCCCGCGGGGAGAACCTCCAGACAGTCGACAGGGCGCTCGCCATCTTCCGGCAGACGGTGGAGGCAGCTCTCCCAGTCAGCCTCACCGGCGAGCAGACGGGTCAGGCCCGGGCCCGGCTCCAAGCCCAACAGGGAGTCGATCTTCGGCTGACTCAGATTCGCGTCGATCAGTACGGTCCTATGACCGGCTTGCGCCATTGAGAGGGCCAGGTTGGCTCCGATCGTCGCCTTGCCTTCCCCCTGGGCGCTGCTGGTAATCAGCAGCACGCGCCGTGGTGCCCGTTGAGCGGCGATCTGCAGCTGAATCCTCAGGCTGTCGATCCCGGTCCGCCAGCCTCGCGGAGCCCCGCCTTCGGTGACCAGAGGCTTCGTCGGGGGGGGCACGGACGGCAGTATCCCCAGAAGCGGCAGGCCCAGGTCCTGTTCGAGGTCCCTGCTGTCCAGGTAGACCCCCGAGGCCTTCTCGACGAAGACGGCGAGCAGCAACCCAAGCAGCGCCCCCAGGAACATCCCCCCACACACTGCGGCCACCCGACGAGGCTTGATCCGCTGCAGTTGGTCGGTGGCCCGAGCCGGTGTGATGATGCGGGCGCTGGCTGCCGTGGTGTCCTGCTGCAGCTGAAGCTGCTCCTGGCCTTGCCGCAGTGTGATGTAGCGGGTCTTGGCTGCCTCCAGCTCCTGCTGAAGGTCCCCCAGAGCGCGCAGGTTCTGGGGTAGCCGCGAGAGCTTGGCGCGGACGCGATCGAGCTCACGCTTAACGGGCGCGACCATCGCTTGCGCTGCGAGGACCTCCGCCTCCGTGATGCTGATGGTGTTCATGAGCTGCTGGTACGTCGGGTTGATGATCCGCGTCCGACCCGCCTCCACCATCTGGATCTCATTGCCGATCTGCTTCTTCACTTCCTCAATCCGCGCGTCCAGGTCTCGTACGTCTGCCGCCTCCGGCGTGAGCTGCATCAGCAAGCTGAAGCGCTGCCCATAGAGGGTGGCCAGTTGGGCCTGGAGCTGGGTAACGACAGGACTGGTGGTGATCTGGGTGGTGCTGGTCACCTCTCGCGTCTGCTTGCTCAACTGGTTCCGCAGTTCGGCGAGGCGCCCTCGCTGGCTGGCCAGACTCGACTCCAGGGTCGTCTTCTGTCCCCGCAGGTCACGCAAGGCGGAGTAGAGCTGGTCGGCCTCCTGGGTGCTGCCTACCTCTTCCTCGGTCGGTAGGCGGGCAGTCTGGTAGCGGCTCAAGGCGTCCTCAGCCTGCTCCAGCGTATTCCGGGCTCTGCCCACCTCTTCGGTCAGCACCTTCAGGCTGGCGTTCACGTCGGCCTGGGAATCCTGCCACTTGATGGTCAGGTAGGCCAGGCAGACTGCGTTGGCGACATCGGCGGCCAGCTGTTTGTCGGTGGACGCCGCCCGGATGCGGATGATGCTGGTGTCGCGCACGTTGTCGATTTGGAGAGCGCCGAGGATGGCGACCGAGGGCGCCTGGCTCGACTCGAGTGCAAGGTAGGCGCGCGGGTCGGGGCGGATGTCAAGGACGTTCGGCGGCAGATCCCGATAGGTGCCGACCATCTTCCGTCCAGTGGTCAACTGCCGGACGAGATCTCCTTGGGAGGCCATGAACTGAGTGGCCAGACACCGGATCGTAAGACTCTGCAGCAACTCCGCCTCGGTGTTGACCCCCGTCCTGGGCAGCATGCCCACCGGCAGCGGGAGGGTGCTCAGCGCCATGGAGAGCAGCGGGCGCTGGGAAGTGTCCTGGATGAGGAGCGAGGCTTCCGGGGCATAGACCGGCTGGGTCAGCAGCGCGTAAAGCACCGCGAGGACCAGGCAGCCCACGATGGGGCCCGCGACCCAGCGGCGCCGACGACGGATGATGGCCAGGTAAGCGCCCAGGTCGAGGCCGTCGTCTGCCTCGTCATCCGGCGGGGGAGTCCGCCCTGCTTCTGGTGGCCGCACGTCATCCGGCATGGTAGCACCTGGGATTCGCTGCGGGACCTGGCGGCAAGGAAGGTCAGGCCCCTGCGAGACTGAGGTCCCTCGTCATCGCGCCACCGGAAAGGCAAGCCGCGCCTTTGGCCGAAGTGGCAGACCGGAAACAGCGTCGCGTCTCGGCACAGGCTGCCGCGACGGGGCTACTCTTTTCGCCTGTGGGGTGGGCTCCACCTTCTGCTGTCAATGGACGGGACAGTGCGCGATGGGACGCGTCGTGAACTGCGGGAGGCGGTCGGCGACCATGGCGTCAAGGGCGACCTCCGAGATACCAGCCGCTCGGGTAGGTACGCTCCGCATGGGTCAGGGCCTCGCTCAGCGCGTTGGGGTTCGGGTGCTCACCAAGCAGGACGACCCGGAGGGTCCCAATGAGGATCACCATATCCAGAGCCAATGACCAGTGGTCCACGTACCAGATGTCCAGGGCGATTCGTTCGGGCCAGTCCATCCGCGTGCCACCGCCAACCTGCGCCCAGCCGGTCATGCCCGGGCGCACTCTCTGACGGTGCATCTCTCCCGGGTTGCCCTGCGCCGACGGCCTGAGCGGCCAGGGGCGGGGGCCGATTAGCGACATCTCTCCCACGAGCACGTTGCACAGTTGGGGCAGCTCGTCGAGCTTGAGCCGACGTATCACCTGGCCGACGGTGGTCAGCCGCTTCTCATCAGGTATCAGATTCCCCTCGGCATCACGGCCGTCCCGCATGGAACGGAACTTGACCACGGAGAACGGCTTGCCGTTCCTTCCGGCCCGCAGTTGACGGAACAGCACCGGCGACCCCATCGTCAGGTACACCACGAGTGCGGTCGCCGCCAGGATGGGAGCCAGGAGCAGCAACGCCAGGAGCGCCAGCAGGAAGTCGGCTGTCCGTTTGATGACTGGACCCATGACCTTCGCCTCAGCCGGCTGGCTTGCCCTCTGTCAGGCCCTGGAGAAGCAGGCAGAAGGCCTGGGCCTGGTGTTCTCGGTTGAAGTACTGAGCGACGTACGCTCTACCCGCCCTCCCCATGGCGCGGGCCGCCTCGCGGTCTTGCGCCAGACGCTCGACGGCGGCGGCCATCGCTGCGGCATCGCCCGGCGGCACGAACAGGCCGCACCGTGCCGCCTCCACAACCTGGCGGATGACCCCGTCGATGCCCAACACGATCGGCCGGCCGGCAGCCATGTAGTCGAAGATCTTGTTCGGGTAGGTTGTCCGGAACATCGGGATGTCCTTCAGGGTGGCAACGCACGCGTCGGAGGCTGCCAGGTAGTCGCTCATCTCCGACTTCGGTCGCCCGCCGGTGAAGGTGACGTTCGCCAGCTCCAGCTCGCGAGCCATGCCCTCCAGACTGGCCCGCTCCTTGCCGTCACCCACCAGCAGGAAGTGGGCGTCGGCCCGACCGTGCAGCCGGGCCGCGGCGTGGAGGATGGTTGGGATGTCGTTCGCGGCCCCGAGAGCGCCGGCGTAGGTCACCACGAACTTCCCGTCAAGGCCCCACTCGTGCCGGACTCGGTCGCCACTGGCGTCGGGCTCGAACATCGCGATGTCCACGCCATTGGCGATGAGCGTCACCTTGGCCGGGGGCACTTTCCGGCCAACCAGGTAGTCTCGATACGCCGGGGAGTTGACCAACAGGTGCGTGGCTCGCCGATAGAGGAAGCCCTCGAGCCATCGGGACATGGCGATCACAAGTGGGTTACGAAGCACCCCCATCTCCACGGCGAACTCGGGCCACAGGTCCCTGATCTCAAGCAGGAACGGTCGGCGGCGGAGGGCGGCGGTCAGCCAGGCGGAGACCGCCTGGAAGATGGGCGGGGAGGTGCCCATCACGGCGTCCGCGGGCCCACTGCGAACCGCTGCCCAGAGGCTGGTCACCATGAATGACAGGAAGCAGAGCACGCGCCAGACGAAGCTGCGGTGCACGGCCGGATGGGCGTAGACGCGCAGAACCCGGACGCCGTCGACGTTCTCCTCGACGCTGCGCCGGCCTGGTTCGACTGCCGCACTACCGGTGAGGTAGTCTACCGTACTGGCGATGATGGTGAACTCGTCCCCGTGCTTGACACAGTACCGCGCGAACTCATAGTGCCGGGTCCCACCAGGGTAGTGGGGCGAGACGAAGAGCTGGTTTATGAGCAGGATCCTCACAACTGCTCCCCCATACCGGGCTCCGGGGAGGCTCGAAGGGGTAGGCAAAGCCCGTCCGATGGCGATCGCATCATACGCGTTTGGCCGGGACGCCCATGACCGTAGTCCCGGGCCTCACACGGCGCAGGACGATGCTGCCGGCGCCGACGGTCGCGTAGTCTCCCACCTCCACCCCGGGCAGCACCGCGGCATGGGTCCCCAGAAAGACGCCTCGGCCCAGGCGCGCGTGTCCCGTCACATCCGCATGGGGGCTGAGGGTGCAACCAGGTCCGACCACCGCATCGTGTCCGACCGACGCGCCGATGTTGAGGAAAGCAAAGTCGCCGATGGTCGCATCGCAGGTGACGACCGATTGCGGGCAGAGAATGCAGCCCGTCCCGATAGTGACCCCTCGCCCGATGATCGCCGTTGGGTGGATCAAGGTCATGAACGTGGCGCCGCGGCTCAGGAGCAGCTCAGCGATCTGCAGCTTGACCCGCGGCGCCCCGATGGCCATGACCAGCCGGTCGCCCGCGGTGGGGATGTAGTCGCGAATGCTGCCCATGACCGGCAGGTCGTAACCCTCGGAAAGGGGCTGCGGAGCGTCATCGAGGAAGCCGACCAGCTCACACCCGGCACCCAGGCACCCGTCCGCCTCCAACCACGTGCGGAACTCGCGGCCGAATCCGCCCGCTCCCACGAGCAACACCCGGTTCATGCGGGGGGACCCTCCTTCCCGGGGCGATCAGTGGCACGAGTAGCCGCCGTCCACCACCAGAGTCGTTCCGGTGATCCATCGAGCGGCATCCGAGAGCAGGAAGACGGCCGCGTGAGCGACGTCTTCCGCCTCGCCGAAGCCCAGGAGATGGTGGGCGCGGTACCGCTCGGTGCCCTCGGGGCCGAGGTTGCCGATGATCGAGTCGTGCATCTCGGTCTGTACGGCCCCGGCGGCGATGGAGTTCACTCGCACTCCCAGGGGAGCCAGCTCGCAAGCCAGAGACCGGACCATGCCATCCACCCCGGCCTTGCCGGCGGAGTAGGCCGCCATCCCGGCCCCGCCACGCAGGCCGGCCACCGATGACATGAACACCAGACTCCCGCCATTCGGCGCCCGAACCGACCTCTGGCAAGCGCCCCGGGCCAGCAGGAGGGCGGCAGTAACACTGAGGCCCAAGACCGATTCCACCCGGCTTTCCGTGAGGACGCCAACCGACTGGAAGTGCGCGACTCCTGCGGCGTGGAAGACCCCCCACAACGGCCCGCCGTCAGCGGCCACCTCCTGGAGCAACGCGGGGATGTCGTCGACTGCGGTGAGGTCAAAGGGCTGGAGGCTGTGTCCCTCGCCCTCCAGCAGGTGGCGGGTCTCCGTGAGGCGAGCGAGGTTGCGCCCCACCAGCACGAGCGCAGCTCCCGACCGGCTCGCGAGACAAGCCGTGGCGCGGCCAATGCCGGAGGAAGCCCCGGTGATGAGGATCCTCTTCCCGGTCAACTCCAGCGGGTTCGAGCGCGGCGGGCCCTCCGGCACTCTTACCTCTCCCTGGCTGCTTCGCGGATCAGCCGAAGCAGGTCGCCGACCGACTGGCAGGCGCGCAGCGGGTCACCGGGAAGCGCGAGACCAAAGCTCTCGTCAATCGAGGCGATCGTGGACACAACCGCGAGTGAGTCCCAGTTGGTGTCATCGAGAGGGTACTCCTCGGTGAGCGCCGCACGGTCCAACTCAAGGATCTCCGCCAGGTCCGACAGGAAAGGCTCGAAGTCCATCGTGGGCCTCCCTCAGATGAATCGGACAATGGTTCCGGCCCACGAGTAGCCCACACCGAAGCCGACGAGCAGGACGGGTGCCCCGGCTGCAACCTGGCCCTCCCGCAGGGCAAGCTCCAACGCCATGGGGATTGTGGCAGATACTGTGTTGCCGTAAGATTCGAGGTTGATCAGGAACCGTTCGGCAGGGATCCGGATCTTCCTGCGCAGGGCCTCCAGCATGAAGCGGTTGGCCTGATGGAAGACGAAGAGCGCCACCTCGTCCATCGATAGGCCGCTCTTCGCCAGCAACTGCTCCACCACCACTGGCACAGACTCGAGTGTGAAGTTGAAGATTTCGGGGCCGTCCATGTGGAGGAAGGGGCTGGCCTCCGGGTCCGCGGCGCTGCCCTGCCCCCCGACTCGGCAGCGGTGTCCGCCAACCTCGACCATCAAGTGCCGAGCGCCCGTGCCATCCGTGCCGAACACGAACGGTCCGATGTGCTCAAGAGGGCGCTCCATGGCTGAGATCAACGTAGCAGCCGCGCCATCGCCGAAGATCGTGCGCACCGATCGATCCTCAGGGCGGATGTACTTGCTGTAAGTCTCCGCCACGACCAGCAGCACGCTGTGAGCCTGCCCCGTCTCAATCAGCCCCTTCGCCAGCGCTAATCCGTAGACATACCCAGAGCAGCCCAAGTTGTAGTCCAGCGCTCCGCAATCCGTTCGCAGGCCGAGCTTGGTCTGCATCAGGCACGCCGTGGTGGGCAGGAAGTAGTCAGGGCTTTGGGTGCAGAAGAGCAAGAAGTCGATCTCGTCCGGATGGCAGACCCCTTCCTCAAAGAGCCGCCGGGCGGCAGCCAGCCCCAGGTCGGAGGCGCACTCGTCCGGCCCGGCCAAGCCCCGCTCGGCAATCCCCGTCTTTTGCCGGATCTTCTCGACCCCCCAGTCGCCAAACTCCTGGGCCAGGGCCTCGTTGGTGAGCCGTGCAGCGGGCAAGCTGGAACGGATGGCTCGGATCACCGCTTGGCGCGGCATGAGGCAGTGCCATTCCCTTCGCGCGCAGTTGGGGTCGCGGACCAGCATGCCTTCCCCACCAGGGCGCGTGGCTCCTCCGCCAGGCCCGTCCCGAGCGGCGCCGCCACAGAGCCCATTCCACCTACCGTACCCCTGGGGGCACCGACCGCGCCACCGCCGCCCGGTAGGCGTCGGCGTCCTCTGTGACGGGTGACCAGTCGGCTGGCTTGCGGGCGATGACGCACAGGGCACTCCGGCAACCTGGGATCATCCGGCTCAGCAGCAGGTAGGCCTGGAGCACCGGCCCTCTGAGCCGGTCATAGGCCACCACCTCGAAGGTCGAGGCGCCGAGGACCTCGTATCCCGCCGCCCGGCAGATGTAGGCCACCTCAGACAGCGTGTACTCCCGGACATGGCCTCGCCAGGCGCCACAGCAGTGGAAGAGCTGCTCGACTGGCGGGTAGTTGCTCCGGCCGCAGAGCACGCTGATCCGCTTGCGCAGGTTCACGGCATTGGGTGTCGTGATGCAGAGGAGACCGCCGCTCTTCAGATACGAACCCGCGGTGTTGAGCAGGTCACGTGGAGACTCGTGCAGGTGCTCGATGATGGAGTTCAGGTTCACGACATCGAAGGCACCCTCCTCGAAGGGCAGCGAGTGGTCATCGCTCCTCGTCAGGTGGAAGTCGATGCCCATCTGCCTGGCGAAGGCCGCGATCTTCTCTCGGTTGTCATCCCTCAGGTGCCAGCTGTCCGACAGATCGTCGGCCGCTGAGCAGTCATATCCCAGTTGAGCGAACACGGCGGTTACGTCCATCGGGCCGCTCCCAATGTCGAGGAGCCGACCGCCGCTCGGGCTCTGGTAGCGGGTTATCGCCCTGACGAGATGCAGGATCCTCCTCACCTTCCCCTGGGTCAGATAGCCCCTGAATGGGAGGGCCTCATTGACCTTGCCGATGGCGGCCAGGATCTCGGCGTCCGTGAAGGCGGCTGACATGGGTGGCTATCCCCCCTTGGACCGAGCGGACCGGAAGACCGCACGTCGTCGTGTTTGCGGAACGGCTAGGCCCGGACCTCCCGCAGGAAAACCCGCATCGAACGGTGACTGTGCATGAGATCGAGGGTGGTGGTGGCGGGCGGGATGTCGATGTAGTCGAAGAAGCCGTCACCGATGTTCTGGTAGCAAAGCCCCTCGATGCGCTCGTTGCCGTAGTAGCGGAAGATTCCCTTGAGCGCGCGGATGAGGTAGCCATCCACCTGGCCCGAGGAGTCGCCGTGCCGGAGGAGGCTGCCAGCCGCGAGGAGCTCCAGAGGAATCCACCAGGGGAAGGTGGCGATCTTGACCGCCTGTGGCCGGCCACCGAAGTGCTCGCGGAGCACGGTCTCGGAGACCACCCGACTGATGTCCGCCACCGACTCGTTCGGGATCGGGGCGCCGGTGTCGCGGTCCACGCTCTTGTAGATCAGGTCCCGCGTTGGGTGGAAACCACGCCCGGCCGCCCAGAGGAAGATGGCGCGGGAGGTCGCGAGGGTCTCCTCACGCGCCGCCGGCTCCAGGAAGGCCGCGAAGCGGGCAGCGAAGCCGGTGAACTCGATGGTGTGGCCGGGATCGGTGACCACCTGGCCCTGGTCGTTCCGCAAGGGTGAGCCGCCCTGGTTGACCTCCCAGAAAGCGTGATCCTCCGGCCGGTGGTGGTGGGTCAGGATGGTATCCAGGCACTCGCGCCCCAGGGCGATGAGAGGTGCGGACTGCTCGCGGAACTCGGCCGAATCCCTCCCGAACTGCCGCTCCAGCGTCTCGAGCACATCGGCGAGCACGCCGAGGGAGATCATGAACGGCCCCTGGGCTCGTTGCCCCGGCGGCCGTGGCGCTGCGCCCTCGAGGAACCGGTCATCGCGCAGCGCGTCGCTCAGCTCTGTGAGCAGATGGAGGGCCAGAGCCCGGGCTTCGCCGCTCTCGAAGACGAGACCGTACTGGTACATCCCGTTCAGCACGAACGTGTGCGCGAAGCTCGACCCGCCGGGCTCGAGGCGCACGTTCATCGGGTGACCGACCGCCAGGTTGGTCTGGTCGTCCACCACGTGCGGGAAGTACCCATTCAGATCGTACCGCTCGCGCAGGACCTGGAAGAGGTGGTCGGCGTATCTCCGGAGGCGGTCGCGCGGGCCGAGATCGGCCAGGTGGGAGGCTGCGAACTCTCCCAGGCTGCGCCCGTCGGTCCAGGAGTAGCAGTAGGGGTGATCGTACGGCTGCCCTGTGACCGAGTTGATGTTGAAGCAGCCGCCCTTGTGGCCTGGCGGGCAGTGGCTGTCGAAGTAGCGGAGGAAGAAATCGAGGTAGTGGGCGCGGTAGGCCTCGATGGTTCGACGCAGCTCGCCATCGAACCGAACGTCCTCCGGAAGCTGGGGATTCATGACCTCTGCCTTTGGCGCCTGTGGGCGCAAAAGAGGGACGGAGCCCCTTTTTCTCGAAAGCCCTGACAACGGGGCTTTCGAGAAAAAGGGGCTCCGTCCCTCTTTTGGGAGGCACCGAGTCGTGAGCATCAGCGACGGCTCTACCTGCCCCAAGTGCGGCGGCGAGATGCCGTCGGACGCGGCACATTGTCCGCACTGTGGGGAGACGAAGGGGATGGGCATCGTTACCATCCCGGTTGCCTCTCCCCCGCCTCCCCCGGTGCCGGCGGCACCTCCACCGCCGCCTCCCAGGCTGGAGGACTTGCCGCCCCCTTCCGTCTCCCTCGATGACCTCGCCAAGCCGCCTCCCGTGGAGCCTCCGGTGGGCCCCGCTCCCACCCCACCGGGCGAGATGCTTCCGGCGATCGTGGAGTCGCGGCAGTCGCGCGCCGTGAGCACCTCCTTCGTGAGTTTCACCTCCACTCAGGGCGGTGGGTTCCGCGCGCAGATGGACGGCGAGGTGAAGCTCGACCTGCCCCAGCAGATGGTCGATCCCGACCGACGCCTCACCTCGGAGCAGTATCGGCGCCTCATGGACATCTGGGATGATGCCCTGGGGCGGGAGATGCAGCAGGCACTGCGGGCCGGGCAGCAGATCGAGTTGGGCCAACTGGTCGGGCACGTGCCGCTGCCGTTCGCTCAGGCGGGGCTGGAGGGCGTGCTGTCGCCCGCGGACCAGGAGGCGATGACCCCGCGGGCGCAAGCGGCTGTCCAGGACATCCTCAGCATGGTCGCGCGTGTCGGCCAGGAGCCTCGCGTCGGCAACTTGCTCGTCAACATGGACGTCCCGATGATCAACCGGCCCATCCGCGTCTCGCCCCGGCAGGGAGTCACCGTCGGTTGCAGCCTGTTCCTGGGCCTGCTGGCGCTGGGCGGGGTCCTGGCCGCGGCGATGTGGTGGAGCGCGTGACGGCGGGCCGCAGGCCATCGAAGGGCCGCCAGCGGTGCAGGTGCCGCCACGAGATCCGGCGAAGTCTACACCTGCGGCAGTGGTGCCGCGCTAGCACAGAACTGCCGTACCGGGAGGCGGATTACCATGTTGCGTAAGTGGATCATCGTAGCGCTGCTCGTCGCGTCTGTCGCGTTGGCTCTGGGGGCTCCCCTGGGGGCGCAGGGATACCCCCCGAAGGGCCTAGCGGGACTGACGGCCCTACTCCCCCCGACGTTGGCGCGCGCACTGCCTCACGCCGTGACCGGCCCGCGCGCTCCCAAGCAGTGGACCTTCATGGTCTATCTCGATGGCGACAACAACCTGGCGCCCTACGCCGACCTGGATCTGCAGGAGATGGAGCAGGTGGGCTCCAACGCCGACATTGACATCGTGGTGCTGCGCGACCTCGATGGCAATGGCGACTCGGAGTACGACTACGTCAACCTGGGCAGCGTCACGATGGTCCAGGACCTCGGCGAGGTCAACATGGGTGACCCCGCTACGCTCCAGGGCTTCATGACGTGGGGCATCACCAACTACCCGGCCGACAGGTACGCCCTGATCCTCTGGGACCACGGTGGCGGCTGGCGCGCGCCGGGGAAGCCGGGAAAGCAGCGCATCTGGAAGGCCGCGTGTTGGGACGACACCAACGGCGGCGACTGCCTCTACACCGCCGAGCAGTCGGCGGCCATCCAAGGGGCCCTGGACGCGACGGGCACCAACCTGGAGATGCTGGGGTACGACGTGTGCCTGGCGGGGATGATCGAGATCATCCACGAGATGAGCAGCGCCGGGCTGGCGGGGAGGGTCCACGCCATCGCCGGCTCGCCGCCGACCGAGCCGGGCGATGGCTGGCCCTACCATACGGTGCTGGGCGATCTCGCCGCCGATCCAGGCATGGGCGGCGTGAGCCTGGCTGATAGCGTCGTGACCCGCTACTACGAGTTCTACGGGAACGACTGGGTGGCCATGAGTTCCTATGATCTGACGCAGGCGGCTACGGCCTCCACGGCGATCAGCACCTTCGCCGATGAGATGATGGTCGCCAACGAGTGGAGCATGATCGTCGCGGCACGGGCTGCAGGCCTCGACTACTACTCGGACTTTATCGACCTGCGCCAGTTTGCGCAGTACGTGGAGACCAATGCCTCGGGGGGTGCGCTACAACTGGCCGCGACCAATGCGCGACAGAGCCTGGATGCGCTGGTGCACAGCTACTTCTGTGGAGGTGGCTATAGCTCGGGGCTGGGCCTGGCGGTGTACTTCCCGGCCTGGAGCAACGTCGATCCGGACTACAACGGGACGATCATCCGGTGGGCGGCGGACACGGATTGGGATGAGTTCATCCGGTACACCGTGCCGGTGGAGGAGGACCAGTACGAACCCGACGATACATGGGACCAGGCCAACCCCATTACGACCCATGGGACGCTGCAACACCGGAACAACGCCTCGGTCGCGCACAAGTACGACTGGGCATACTTCCAGGCCAAGGCGGGCGCGCAGTACGTGATCAGGACCTCCAATCTCGGCTCCAACGCGGACACCTACCTCTACCTGTACGGTGATCCGCCGGGCGCGTCCCTCGCGGAGGACGACGACAGCGGGGGCGACCTCTCCTCGCTCATCACCTGGCTCTGCCCAACCGCCGGCCGGTACTACGTCATGGAGCGGCCCTACTCGGATTCCCGCGTCGGAGCGAAAGCCAAGCCCAAGCCGAGACCGGCGGCCCGTCTGGGCATCCGCACTGGTCTGGCCGCCACCTATGACCTGTCAGTGACAGGCCCGCCGAACCAGCCCCCGGTCGCAGTGGACGACGCCTACACCACAGAGCCGGTTGTGCCGCTGACCGTGAACGCCCCCGGTGTCTTGGGCAATGATACGGATGGGGATGGCGACCCGTTCGCCCTTACCTGGGCTAGCAACCCGCAGCACGGCACGCTGATCTGGCACCCGGACGGGTCATTCATCTACGATCCCGATGACACTTACCATGGCCCGGATAGCTTCCAGTACAAGGCCAATGACGGCACGGACGACTCCAACGCGGCCACGGTCACCATCACCGTCCTGGCCCCCAACACCCCGCCGGTCGCTGTGGATGACAGCTGCACCGTAACCGAGGATCAGACGCTGACCATCACCGCGCCAGGCGTCCTGGGCAACGACACCGATGCCGAGAGCGACCCGCTCACGGCGGTGTGGGTCAGTGACCCTCCGAACGGCGCCCTGACGCTGAATGCCAACGGGTCGTTCACCTACACCCCCCATGGGAACTTCAACGGCACCGACAGTTTCCAGTACAAGGCCAATGACGGTCGCGCCGACTCCAATGCGGCGACCGTGACCATCACCGTGACCCCGGTGAACGACCCACCCACCGTGGCCGACGACAGCTACGCGGTCAACGAGGAGGAGACGCTGAACGTCACCGCGCCAGGCGTGCTCGGCAATGACACCGACCCCGAGAGCGACCCGATGACTCTCGTCTGGGCCGGCACCCCTCAGCACGGCAGTCTGACCTGGGAGGCCGATGGGTCGTTCACTTACGATCCCGTGGACAACTACAGCGGCCCGGACAGCTTCGAGTACAAGGCGAGCGACGGTAAGGGCCGCAGGACTAAGGCGGAGTCGAGCCCGGCCACGGTGCGGATCACGATCATCCCGGTCAATGATCTGCCGGTAGCGGTCGATGACAGCTACACCGTGGACGAGGACACGACGGTGACCGTGGCGGCGCCGGGGGTGCTCGGGAACGACAGCGACATCGATGGCGATGTGCTCACGGCCGTCAGTGTCTCCGCCCCGAGCCACGGCGCCCTGACGTTGCGGGCGGATGGCTCGCTGGTCTACCGCGCGCACTACAACTGGAACGGCTCAGACAGCTTCACCTACAAGGCCTTCGATGGCACGGACGACTCGAATGTGGTCACTGTGACGATCACCGTCAACCCGACGAACGACCCACCCAGGCAGCCGCGGGGCCTCCAACCGAAGAACCGACGCACAGGCCTGCCCTGCGATCAGGACCTGAGCTGGAGGTGCACCGATCGCGACGGCGATCAGCTCACCTACGCTGTCTACTTCGGGACCACCATGCGGCCTCCTCAGGTGGCGAGCGGGCTCACGACAGCCTCCTACGACCCCGGGCTGCTGCAGGCGAACCGGAGGTACTACTGGAAGGTGAAGGCGACTGACCCCTCCGGGGAGACCTCGGTCGGCCGGCTCGTATGCTTCGTGACCGGCAGCGGGGTCGCGAGCGAGCCGCCCGATGTAGTGATGGCGCAGACGCTCCAGATCACCGGTCTGAGCGCGCTGCCCACCCGCGGCGGGCAGGCAGCGATCCAGTTCTCGCTGAGCGCGGCGGCGAGCGTCACCGTCCGCATCCTGAACGCCGCGGGTCGCCCGGTGCGCACCGTGTGCCAGGCCCGGAACTGCGACGCCGGCACCGACCTGATGCTCTGGGACTGCCGGACCGACGGCGGGCTCAGCGCACCCAACGGCACCTACCTCGTCGAGATGATCGCCGCCAGTCCGGATGGCTCGCGCTCGCGCGCCATCACCACCGTTCGGCGGCAGCGGTGACGCGCGCCTGCTGCCTCCATTGATGTTGCCACGACGGCCGAGCAGGAAGCTCGGCCGTCGTGGTGAATCTGTGGTTCGGCGGGCCGCGGCGCAGGCATTCCTGCCTGCAGCCACTGCAGGAGCCAGCTGCCTGTCGTACACGGGTAACCCCACTGTCCCTTCGCTTCGGCACGCCGACCGGGCGTCGACCCCGGCCCGGGAAGCTGCCGCCGAACACTTAGCCTCGGGGGCGCCAAGCCATGTCGGGTGCTCGTGTATTCGTAAGCTACAGCCGGGACGACCAGCGCTGGTTCGAGCCCGGATCACGGTACAACCTGATCCCGTGGCTACAGGAGTCGCTGAGGCGGGATGAGGTGACGCTCTGGTACGACCGCTCCCTCGAACCTGGTGAGCGGTTCCGGGAGCGCATCGAGGAGGAGATAGAGCGGGCGGAGATTGCGCTTCTCCTCGTGAGTCAGGCGTTCCTCAGCTCCGAGTTCATCGAGACAGTCGAGCTGCCGCGGATCCAACAGCGCGAGGCGAGGGGCGAGCTCGTCGTCATCCCCATCCTCGTTGGCCCGTGCGACTGGGAGGATGTCCACTTCATCGGCATGCGGCAGATGATGCCAGGCAAGCCCACGCCTCTGATCGACTACACCGAGACTGAACGGGAATGGGAGCATGTGAGAGTCGAAATCCTCCGGGGCATTCGCAGTCGTATCCGAAGCCTCAGGCAGCCTCCACCGGATGGACCTGCAACTGCCGTTGAGGTGCCGGCGCCGGCGGCGGCAGCAGCCCCTGAGCCCGCGCCGGCTCAGTCGGCGAACGTGGCGCCGGTTCAGGCGCCCGCGGCGCGGCCGCAGTCCGCCGAGCGTGCCCAACTCGCAACGACACCCGAGACCGCTCCGCCCTCAGCCAGCCAGCCCGGGCAGATGGTTCAGTTGACCACGGTAGAAGAGCAGACATACCAGTTCTCGGAGGTGAAGTGGACCACGGACATTCTGCCCTACTGGTTGGCCCCAGGAGGCTTCATCCTGGGCCATGGCCGCGCGGTGCTAGTCGTCTACCCGGGGCGCATCGCGAGGGCCTCCTTCCTGTGGGGTCCTGATGCGCAGGGACGTCTCTACTCGAGCCCCGACCCTCAGGTCGGCTACGTCATCCTGGAGGAGACCAACGGCGCGACCATGCAGGGTCAGTGGAGCCCGGGCCGCCAGTTCGTCTGTGTGAGCCCCGACGGACGTCAGGAGACCATCGCGGCAGGTTCTGTGCGGCATCTCGACATGGGGCGCCCCGTACGCCCGGCGAGCAAGGCCGGGCGAAAGCCTGGCGGGCCCTGGTTTGAGCTAGCTGACATTGACGGCTTCCGACACGTGGTCGCCGACCCACAAGGGAGCACCGCTCCATTCGGCCTTGCGGTTCCCTCGCTAACGCTGTCCGTCGGGCCTTTCACAGCCCAGCTTGTCTTGGCCGAGATCCAGGAGGCGTCGTTCACTGTGCGTACCACAGCCAACGTCGATGCGGCCCAGGACGCCGATCAGACCCTTGTGGACGTCGAGGCGGTCACCACGGCGGGCGGGTCCGTGGCAGGCCAGGTTGACGTCACGAAGTTCGCGCCCCAGATCCGCGCGAGAGACGCCGGCGACCACGACTTCGTCGTACTGCTCACCCACGTGACGCGAATCCGAGCGCTGCCTGAAGGCCCTCAATGAGGGTCGGCCCGGGCAGGCGCCTCTTCTCTGTCTGAGCTACTGAGGCTCAAGGCGTCTAGCGTTCCCGCCCGGTCACTTGCTGACGTACCGCAGGATCTTCTGGAAGGCCTGCGGGCCAGCGGGGATGACCTCGTAGTAGCGCAGGCTGGGGAGGCAGCGGCGGCGCGATGGGGACCATCTTGGCCGCTACGCAAGCATGAAGCGTGACCGGGGTGAGGTGCATTGGGCGTGGTCGGGAATCCAGGCGACTCGGGATTGGTGTATCCGCGGCGGGCTGGTCCGAAGTACCAGCCGGGGCGCCGGCGTAGGAGGTTCCCCCCAAGTGACAGGAGGCCCTGTTCGCCAGTTGCTGGCTCGAATCAACGAGCTGCAAGCCCGAGAGCTAACGTCCCGGCGCAGACGAAGCCCGAGGAGAGCTGGTTTGGGGAGCTGTTGGCTCACGTCAATATAGAGCACGTGATCGGCCAGACGCAGTCGGTGCGCCAGCGGGAGCAGGTCGGCGACGACGGCTCGTTCATCAACGGCGCCTTCCCCGCTGTCGTTGTCGTGATCGGCTCGCTCCCCTATGGGGATTGCTGTGATCACGCGGAGCAAGATAGCGCCCACCGTGTCGGTCTGGATGACCTTGAGCCCGCCAATCGGGCCTTTCTGGCGGTCGTGCTGAGGACCGCGGAGGTTGGCCTTGTGAAGGCGTAGTGAGGCGCTTGAGAGTGAGGCGCGCCGCCGCGGTCGATCTCTCCCCCACCTCCCGCGGATGTCACCGATCAGCTCGCGTCTCTGCAGGCCTCCATCCCGGGGGTTCGTAATCCGCTTCCGTAGCGACATCAAAGCGCTTTCCCGCTGTGACATCATACTGTCTTCCTCAATGGGGGGCACGTCGAGTGCCTGGGCGTGGATTGGTGGGCCTTGGGGCTGGAAGAGGCGTTCCTACTCCGCGGTCCGTAGTAACCCAATCGCGGTAGCCTTGACCAGAGGATGATCAAGGGGACGCTGGTTGAGTACTCGGTTGGATGCGCGTGCTTTCGCGAGGAGTTCCTGTTGCTCAGCTTGCGGGAGGGTATTGAAGGCCTTGGCTAGAGTTTGCCACCGTCGCCGATCTTCTTCCTGAACCTGGGCGAACCTCTCCCCCACCTCCTGAGTGACGGGTGGAGTCTTCCCGATGACGTGGGGGATCAACTCGGGCCCGCGAGCGCCCATCGAGACTGCAATGGCGCAGGCTGCACGAAGATCGTCAAGGTCGTAGTCTTCCTTGGTAGCGAGGTCACAGAGGATCTGGATGGTTCTCTCGCTCTTGGCGCGTGCGGGCTTGGGGTACCCAATGGACCGAAGGAAGTTGGCGGCGAGATCCGTGATCGGCGGGAGGAGTGTGTAGTTCTGTCTTGTGGAGTCTTCTCTTGTTATGTGTTCTGTTGTGGTTTCAGTTCTGAAACCACCGGGCGGTTTGGTCTTGAAACGGGGGTCGTTTCGTTTTGAAACATGGGTAGTTTCAGAATGAAACGACCCCCTAGATCGCGCCGAAGAGGGCTCTTTGCGGGGGTCTGCAGGCACAAAAGAGTCACCGGATGGCGCAGACGGACCGTCGGCAGTAGAGGGGGCCGCTCCCGGTGGGCCTTCGGCTTCGCGGATCCGGTAGTAGTTCACATCGGGGTCGCCCGCTGGTGTCGTCTGGCGGTAGACCTCGATCAGCCTCTTCTGCTGCAGCCCCTTGAGCGCGCGCCAGATGGTGGCCTTGCTGAGGCCGGTGCCCCGGTCGATGATCGTTCCATCTGAACTCATGGTGCCGCGTTGGAGCTGGGCGAACGAGACGCGGTCGGCGCTCTTCCGATAGCCGTAGGTCTTACGGAACAGGAAGAGCATCACCTTTGCCTCGGCGGAGGTGAGGTCTGCCAACTGGTGATCCAAGAACTCGTCGGGGATCGGTGTGAACCGAGGCCCCCGGTAGCCGGGGAACGAGGAGAAGTCGTACCGGTTCCCTCTGCCCCGCTTGGCGCCGCTGCCTCCGTGCGGCATCGGACTCTCCCTCGTGTGAATCTTCCGAGACCGGACTGACCCGGTTCAGGTATTGACAGGGCCGGCGGGGTATGTTACTGTACGCCTGTCACCGGCAACAAAAGACCCACCCTCCAGTCTATCGCGCACCGTACGCGACGGCTGGTCGCTCCGCGAAGCCACCCCCTCCCCGCCAAGGAATCAGGTGGCTTCATCGCGTTCTTGGGCGCTGTTAGCAGCTGTCCGCTCTCGCCCCCTTCACCTGCGAACACTCCAGCCGAGATCGAGTGGGACCCCCGACGGCAGCCTCCCGCTCCCCGCCAGCCGGCGCGGCGCTACAACGCCTCTCCGCCACCTCGGCCAAGGAACCAGTCCCAGAAGCCGGCCCAAGCACCTGAGCTGCCCGCCTGGGGTGTCACCTCCTGCACGCGCCTCTCCGGGAGTGCAAGCCGAGTCACGCTCTCGGTGAGGCGTTCAACCTGAGCCCAGAGGCGCTGATTCTCCGAACGGAAAAGGTCTCGTTCCGCCCTGGCGGCAGCGAGTTCTTCGCGTATGTGGATAGCCTCCTGGAGGCTTTCACCGTTGGAGGGTTGGAGGGTCTGCCCTTCAGCCATTCTGCCACGAGGCCTCCGCATAGTCGCCTTGTGGGCAATCAGCGCGATGTCGGAAGCCCTAAGAAGGTAGCGGAACCCGGCCTGGGTCTCCTCCTGGATGAATGGCACCTGGGAGGCCTTCACGAGCCTTCTGATAGTCGATTCGCTGCACCCAGCAGCCAGTGCGGCGTCCCTGAGTGACAGGTATTGGGAGGGTTCTTTGGAGGGTTCCACAGAACGTTGAGAGAGGCCTTCTTCCCCTGATCGAAGGGGCTGTGAGGGCGGGAGATCTGGGGACATGGGCAGCTCGCGGCTGACACAACGTGTGGAGGTCGGTTGCCGTATCATACAGCGGTGCGGCATGGGACGTCAAGTGGGCTTTTGGGGGGATCGCGCGGGAGTATAGCGTCATAGCGGCGAGACGGTCAAGCATTGAGACGCTGAAATGGCGAACACCTGGAGAGGCGGAGCGCTTCAGAGGTAGAATGGTAAAATGGCGCAATGTCGAAGCATGGAAAGGTCTCAGCGCTCAAACGGTTGAGAGTGCAGGCGTCATAATGGCGGAAGCTTCGCGGGGCAGCAAGGCCAGGGCGTCGTGGCCCAGGGGGACAGAGGGACGGCGGCTCGGGGCGGGGCTAGAAGAGGGCCGGGTTGAACCAGATGGAGTCGTCGGCGTCGATGTTGGAGAGCTTCATGGCCTTGCCATGGCCATCGCCGAAGGTGATGTTGAGCATCTCGTTGTGGCGGGCGACGAGTTGGTTGCCGCAGCCGGAGACGCGGGCTTCGCGGACGGCGTAGTCGGGGCCGATGCGGTTATCGCCATTGGAGTCGGCGATCATGATGGTGCCGGCGACGTCCTGGAGTTGGGCCTGGGACTGCCAACCGCAGTAGTAGCAGTTGTACCCGTAGCAGAGGGGATGGCCCTCAATGTACATGTGGTTGGGCGGGGGGGAGGCGGACGGGCACATGAAGAGTTGGGCGTTCTTGACGTAGGGGACCAATGAGATGGGCCAGTCAAGGTCGGGGGTCGGGCCGCTGTTGTGCCCGGGGTATTTCTCGTCGTAGTCCTGGATGTACATCAGGGTGGCGGTACCGATCTGCTTGACATTGCTCAAGCAGCTCGTCTGGCGTGCCTTCTCCCTCGCCCGGGCGAACACCGGGAAGAGGATGGCGGCCAGGATGGCGATGATCGCAATGACGACGAGGAGCTCGATCAAGGTGAAGCCCCGTCTCACGGCGAGTCACTCCTTTCGGTGTGGGCCGCGCGCTGTTGGCGCGCCGGGTAGGCTGCTGCTGCAGCATTCGCCGACCCCACAGCGGTGCCCTGCTTGGGCGGACGAGGAGTGTGGGCGGACGCAGGAGGTGGGGGAGAGGGGCGCCAGGCGCGCGGGTGGCGAAGGTGACGAGGATCGCAGGGGATCGCTTCTCGTGAGTAGGTCGGATCGACCGCTCACCCGGCTTCAGGCTTGCAGGAGAGGAGAGGCTTGCGTCGAATGGTATAATAAGCAGTCGCCGCCGCGCGATTCTACCAGCATGGCAGGAGGGCAGGCTCATCATGGTACGCCGAGGGTTCACTCTTATCGAGTTGTTAGTCGTGATCGCGATCATCGCCATTCTGGCCGCCATCCTCTTCCCGGTGTTCGCCCGGGCGAGGGAGAAGGCACGCCAGACGAGCTGCTTGAGCAATGTCAAGCAGCTTGGACTCGGGATCCAGATGTACGCGCAGGATTATGACGAGATGATCGTGTCCGGTGTGTACGACTACAACAACAGCGGCACCTGGAATACCGGCGACTACAGCTGGCGCGACGCCATCTTGCCGTATGTGAAGAACGCCCAGATCTTCGTGTGTCCCAGCAAGAAGGGCATGACCTTCGACAGCGTCACTTTCCCCGACTTCGACCTCTCGGCCGGCTATGCGCTGAACTACCATCATGCGGGGCCAACCGGCGCAGATGCGGCGCCGACTCCGCCTGCGGGCCAGGCCCTGGGCAGCGTCGGGGACGCAGCCTCGTGCATAATCATGACCGAGAGCGATGGCGCCGTCACCACCGGCATCAGTGACGACACCTTGGCCGGGGCACACGGGACGTACGCTACCGACGACTGGACCCGTCGGCATAACGGCGTGGCGGACTACGGCTTTGTGGACGGACACGCGAAGGCCCTCGGCCCGAACGCCATCTGCGTGGCCGGGCGCGACTGTCTCGCCAGCATGGAGATCGAGGAGTAGAGCCCAGAGCTGGGAGAGCCTGCCTTCCGTCCCCGGCAAGGCAGGCGCGTCACGAGGCGGCCGGGCACGTAGGCCGCCACGAGCGGGCGGCCGGCAACAGCGCTGGGCGTCTTGGCGCGTGCCGTGAGCCCGGCGGCCTTGCGTCTGCCCGACGCGAAGGAGGGGCTCCCAGGCCGGTTTCCAGGGAAGGCAACCAAGCCAGGTATCAGCACATGAGGCACGCCGCGGACCGATGGGTTGCGCTCTTAGCCGTCGTGATGGCATCTGCTCTAGCTCAAGCATTGCCCGTGTGGGCGGCGGGGCCGGCTGTCGAGTTCACCTCTCCGCAGGGCGATGACCAGGGCCGCTACGTCCCGCCCAGCACGCTCCGCGGGGTGACGCTCTGGGGGTTGGTCAGCGGCCGGCACACGGTGCACACGGTGACGGTGAACGACTTCGAGGCCCGGCTGCTGCCCACCGACCGCCAGGCCCTGGGGGCGCGGGAGGGGATGAGCACTGTCGCGTTCAAGGCCTACCTCAACCTCGGGCCAGGCACCGTCGTCAAGGTGCGCGTAGCGGCTGAGGACGGCAACACAACTGAAACGGTCTTCGTGCCCGACGGGCCGGGGGTTGTGGCCAGTCTGCGTGCACTGACCGAGAAGACCCCGAAGAGCGCGGAGGCCTGGTGCCGGCTGGCGAATGCGCGGCGAGATCAGGGGGGCTTCACCGCCGCCATCGATCTCTATCAGAAGACGTGCAAGCTCGACTCCAAGCTCGTCGCCGCCCAAGTCGGCCTTGGGCAGGCGCTCTACCTCTACAGCATCCCCAAACCAGCCGCTGGTCAGTACGCCGGCGGCCCGGTGCAGGCCGAGGACTACGGCCCGCACTTCTACCTGGGGACCTCCGTCTGCGCCGAGACGGATGCCCTCCAGACGCAGGTCGCGCGCCGAGGGCTGCAGCGGGTAGCTCTGGGCCGGGCCATCGCCGCGTTCCGGAGGGCCATTGCGCTCGACCCCAAGAGCTTCGAGGCCGAGTTCGGTCTTGGCCTGGCGCTCAGTGATCAGATGAGGGTGGACGAGGCGACGGCCGCCTACCGCAGTGCCGTGGCGATCGACCCGGGCGACTTCGAGGCGCACTTCCGTCTCGGTTGCCTGCTGCGGAGAGCGGACCTGCGAGACGAGGCGATCGCCAAGCAGCGGAAGTCCATCGAGCTGCGGCCGATCTTTGGCCCCTCGCACTACTGCCTCGCGCGGGCGCTCTACGTCAAGGGCGACTACGCGGGAGCATGGGAGGAGGTCCACCTCGCACGCAAGTACGGCGTGGCCGCCTCCTCGAGCTTCCTCCATGCCCTGCGGGGAAAGATGCCTGAACCGACGAGGTAGCCGCATGGCTGCGGCAGCGCCGCAGCCCCAGTGAGCGTCACAGCAACCGAGGCCTGCCTGAGGGAGACGACGAATGCCCCCCAGGCCAGGCCTCGTTTGGTTCGCGGGCTTCGCCCGAAAGAGGGCGTCTGGCGCTCTGTGGGGAGCGGACCCGCAGACCCTGGTGGTATGCGGGCCAGGCAGGGACTAGCCATGGATTCGGACCATCTGGATCAAGCCCAAGCCGAGCCGGTGCCTGGGGCGGATGACGACTTCGCCTCGGTCGTGGTGGAGACCGTGGGCGCGTTGATCGTCGTGCTCGACCGCCAAGGGCGCATCGTCCGTTTCAACCGGGCCTGCCAGGAGACAACCGGGTACTCGTTTGAGGAGGTCAAGGGCCAGCGCGTCTGGGAGTTCCTGCTGGTGCCCGACGAGGCGGCCTCGGTGCAGGCGGTCTTCGCGGAACTCAAAGAGGGCTTGGGTTCAAACGTCCACGACAACCACTGGGTCACCAAGGACGGTCAGTTGCGTCTGATCCGGTGGTCCAACACGGCCATCGTGAACGAGACGGGCGCCCCGAAGTACGTCCTCGGGACCGGGATCGATGTCACGGAGCAACAGCAGGCGAGTGAGAGCCTCGCCGCGATCGTGAAGGCCTCCCCATTGGGGATCATCGCCCTCGACACCGAGGGTCGGATAACGATGTGGAACCCCGCTGCCGAGCGGATCTACGGGTGGTCCGCAGAGGAGGCCCTCGGCCAGCTCAACCCCGCCATCCCGGAGGAGAGGCACGCGGAGTCCACTCGGCTATGGAAACGGGTTCTTCTGGGGGGCGAGAACCTCACGGGAGTGGAGCTCACCCGCCGCAAGAGAGACGGATCCTGGGTCGACATCAACCTCTCCGCCGCCCCCCTCCGCGACCCGCAAGGCCGGATAGCCGGCGTCATGAGCCTAAGCGCCGATATCACCCAGCGAAAGCAGATCGAGGCCGACTTGCGCAGCCTTCTCCACCTACATGAGACGCTGATCGCCACGATCCCTTCGTGCATCCTGGTGTTGGACGACGACCTACGCGTGGTCATGGCGAACTGCAGATGCTGGGCGGACGCGGGGGTGGACCCGGCCGTCATGCGCGGCAGATCGCTGGATGAGGTGCTGCCCGACTGCCTGGTCGCCGTGCCCGGCCTCCGCGACCGGGTCCAGGCCATCGCAAGCACCGGGGCCGAGGACGGGTTGCTTGGTGTCACGTACACGACGGCCGGGGAAGCCGGGTGCGCGAACATCCATATCTGCGGACTGGCAGAAACTGGAGGTGGGGGAGAGGGGAAGGCCAGGGTGCTGCTGGTCATGGATGACATCACGAAGCAGCGGGCGTTGGAGGAGCAGCTCCAGCAAGTCGCCAGGCTCGAGTCGGTGGGGCAACTGGCCGGAGGGGTGGCCCACGACTTCAACAACATCCTCACGGGGGTCTCCGGGTACGCCCAGCTCCTCCTGAGACAGCTGGAGCAGGATGAGGGCGTCAGCCGCGACCTGCGGCAGATCGTCGGCCTGTCAGACCGCGCGGCCAGGCTGACGGGGCAACTTCTGGCGTTCAGCCGGCGCCAGACGCTCGAGCCCGCGGTGGTGGACCTGAACGAGCTCATCGAAGACACGCTCAGAATGCTTCGCCGGCTGATCGGTCAGGACATCGACCTGCAGTCCATCCCGGGGGCGGACCTCGGCAACGTTCGGGTCGATCGGGGGCAGATCGAGCAAGTGCTGGTGAACCTGGCCGTAAACGCCCGGGACGCCATGCCCGAGGGCGGCACCCTCGCCATCGAGACAAGCAAGGTAGACCTCGATCAGACATACGCCGATGCGCACGTGGGTGTGACGCCTGGGCCATACGTTCTGATGACGGTAAGCGACACTGGCCACGGCATGGATGAGGAGACGCGGCGGCGCTCCTTCGAGCCGTTCTTCACGACCAAGGACGTACGCAAGGGCACGGGGCTGGGCCTGGCCACGGTGTACGGGATCGTGAAGCAGCACGGCGGCAACATCTGGGTCTACGGCGAGCCCGGGAAGGGCACCACCTTCAAGGTGTACCTGCCTCGGCTGGGAGGCGAGGCGGCGGCCGTGGACCAGGCGCCGGTCCAGGCTTTGAGCGCTAAGGGGTCGGGGACGATCCTGGTGGTGGAGGATGAGCCGGACGTGCTGAGCGTGGCCTCGCGGGTTCTCGGCGAGGCGGGCTATACGGTTTTCACGGCTACCAACCCACTTGAGGCGGAGGCTCTGCTGGCGCAATACACGGGGGAGTTGAGCCTGCTGGTGACCGACGTGGTCATGCCCGGCGGCAGCGGCCCCGAGTTGCACGAGCGGCTGTCGGCGCGGCGCCCATCGCTGAAGGTCCTCTACATGTCCGGCTACACCGAGCACGGGGTTGTGCGAAGGGGGATTCTGACCCCCGGGAACCCATTCATCCAGAAGCCCTTCACGCCCGCAGCACTGGCGGGGAAGGTTCGGGGCGGGATGCGAAAAGAGGGACGGAGCCTTTTTTCCCAGGAAAAGCCCACTGATTCGGGCTTTTCCTGGGAAAAAAGGCTCCGTCCCTCTTTTCGCAGCTACTTGGGCGTTGGGGCGATGACCCGCGGCTGAGTGGAGAGGCACAAGACGGTGGAGTCCACCTTGAACATGACCTCGCCATAGGCGGCCGTGTACCGGCCGTCGGCCCGGGCGATCGCCGCCGTGAGCTCCTCCCCTTGGGCGGCGAGCGGCGCCTCCTCCCACTTGGCCGGGCGGAAGTCCTGCACCGGGGCGCGCGCGACCCATACGCGGCTCTGAACGGGCTTGGGTGAGGAGGCGTCTTGCTTCACGTGCAGAACGAGCCCCTCACGTGACTCATCCCACTGCCAGGTGAGGTGGGGGAGAGGTTGCTGCTGGGCGACGAGCCGGAAGAACGCCGCCACGGAGCCCAGAACCCGGACCCGATCCTCCAGCCCGTGGCCGGAGTTGGGCGCGATCAGCAGCGCCCGGGGGGTCGGGAGCGCAGGGAAGTAGTAGTTGACGGCATCCGTGGGCCAGTAAGGGTCGTTGCTGCCGAGGATGACGAGCTTGGGCATGGTGAGACGGTCGCGGAAGTTGTAGGGATCGACCATCCACGACAGCCGGAAGCCGCGCTCGTCCGCGGTCATGTCCTGCAGGCCCTTCTCGGTGTAGTCGTTGATCTCCTCGGAGTACGTCCCCCAGAAGTCGCGCTGGTGCTGGATCTGCACCGGCATGTTGAGGATGTCAAAGACCATGGGCGCGATGCCGACGACGCGCTGCGGTGCGGCGATGCCGGCGAGGTAAGTCGTCCAGCCACGCTTGGAGGCACCCAGGACCACATACCCGCGGGGTTTCCCCCCCCACTTGTCCTGAGCGAGGGCGTCGAGGCCGTCCATGGCGCGGATGGCAGCCTTGGCCATGGCGAAGTTGACGACCCAGTCCTCATCGCCTGTCTGGAGGTACTTGACCCAGGTGGCAGAGATGAGAGCGTCCTCGGTGAGACCATCGAAGAGCGGCTGATTGGGGACCTGGAAAAGCACGGCTATACGCCCCCCCGCCAGGGCTGCAAGGGCGAAACCGAGGTCATAGTCGCGCTCGCCAAGGTCCCCCTCCCCGTTCTTCCCGCCCATGATGACGAGCCCCATCACGTCCGCGAACTCGAGCTTCTTCGGCTCGAAGACAAGGAGCTGATGCTCCCACGTGATGCCCTGCCAGACCTGGGAGACCAGGTGCAGGTCGTACACCTTCCCCTGGGGCTTCTCGACGACGCGCTTCAGGTCCCACTTGAAGGCGTTGTCAGGTTTGGCGAGATAGCTGAAGAGGTCCGCGTCAGCCCAGAACGGCAGGGCAAGGGCGGCTGCGATCGCTGCGAAGCGGCGGATGGTGGACCACGGTAGACCGTGAGCGGGGCGAACGGGGAGGCGCATCCGGATGGCTCCTTGCTCGGGCGAAATCAGGGCTACGTCGGTTCTTCTCGGGCAGATCGGGCCAGGCCTTCTGGAGCCGACGATCGCGGAGCGGAGAACAGGGACGGAGCCTTCTTCCGCAGACGTCAGCGGGAAAGGGCTCCGTCCTTGTTCTCCGTGAGCCGGAATCGATCGAGCACAATCGCCTGGTCGGTCTCACCGTAGGGGTCGTCGCTGCCGATGTGGCTGACGGCCAGGATGGCACCGTCATCGAGCTGCACAGCGTGAGGGTAGTAGGCCGTGCCGGGGCAGCCGAGCTTCGTCCAGATCGCGCCGCGGTCGGCGGTCCAGGAGATGCCGCTGCTGGCGACATGGAGGATGACGCCCTCGCGCGTCGCCAGGAGTTCGGGGTGACCAGAGTGGGGGAAGGGCGCCGGCTGGACTGGCCCCGGCTCCCATGTGTCGCCCCTCTTGGCAAGGATGGTCTGGTGACGCGCCTGGCCGGTGCACTTACCGGCGGCATCGTATGTGTGCGTGCGGAGCACAGCCAGTAGGTCGCCATTCTCCAGCTCTGCGGCATCCCACTCCTCACACCGATAGTTCGCGCTCTCGGCCACGACGTAGAGCGGCCCCTCCCACGCCCTCCCCGCCGGGTCCTTGCTCACCCACAGGCAGTGCCGGCACTTGGGCAGCAACCCCATCCAGGTCCAGTTGTCCGGATCGTACGGCGCCGCGCCGCCGGTGACGATGATCCGCCCGTCGCGCAGCCGCCGGACGCGCGTGGGGAACGTCTGCAGGTGCAGGTCATCGGAGAGGTACTCCGGCGGCCCCCACGTCTTGGCGCCGTCGGTCGAGCGCTGCAGGAAGCCGGTCGAGCGCACGTCGCAGTAGGTGAGCGACTGCCCCCACGCCTGGCGGAGGAGCGTTCCATCGGCCAACACCACGACCCCGCCCTCGCAGTAGCCGTTGAGGCAGGAGCTGAAGGTGTCGGAGGCCACCTTCGTCCACGTCTCGCCGCCGTCGGTTGACCGCAGGTAGACGTTCTCCTGGGAGAGCCCCGTGAAGTCATAGGCGGGGTTCTCCTGCTGCGCAGTGGGCATCCGCCGGAGGATGTCCTGCGGCGCCCGCTGTCGCCAGCCCTGGAGCGGACCGGTGACCTGCGTGAAGGAGACCATCACGCTCCCGTCGGGCATCTGCCAGATTCCCGCCCAGCAGGTGTAGCCGGGCGTCTGGGGGGAGTGGTAGACCGTGCGGCGTTCGTAGTCGCGGACGGTGACCTGCATCTCGGCAGCACTCCCTTGGGTAGCCAGCATGTGACAGGCAAGCGCGAGGGCAATCATGTCGCACCAGTGGCCCGGCGCCGCGGCGAGGTGGGAGCTCGTCGGGACCAGGCCCGAGGGGATGTCAGCGGAGCAGTTGGGCGAGCTGCTGGACGGTCAGACCGGCGTCACCCATGATCTCCCGACCGCTGGCGACGGGTAGCTTAGGCGCCCCGGGCGCCCTCAGACGGCCGCCCGGGCCTTCTCTCGCTTCTCCTCGGCGACGAGAGCCGTCAGCGATTGCCGGATCAGCTCGCGCATGAGCCGCTGGTAGGGCACGTTGTGTCGATCGGCCACCGCGCGGAGCTCCGCCAGGAGGGACTCATCGATCCGGAAGGTGAGGAGCTTCTTTGGGGACCGCTTCAGGCGCACGATCACGTCAGCCGGGCCCTCGACCCAGTCCGCCGGATGGTGCTCATCCCAGAAGCGCAGCTCCTCGTCCTCGCTCTTGAAACGCGGCAGCTTCTTTGGCTCCGGTTTCGGCATGGTCAGTCCCCTCGCATTCGCCGGTGCCTGGCCGTGTCTTTCCGGTTCACCGGGTCAAAGGCGGTGATGATGCGCCCGCGCCTGCCACCCTCATCGGCGAAGACAACCCAGAGCCGCCGTCCGTCGGGGGTCTTCCCCGCGGCCACATACCGCCGCTCGCCGGCATCGTCGGAGTAGGTGCGGTAATGCTGCTGTGTGCTCCGGGCGGCTTCGGCCGCCTCCTCGAGCGTCACGTCATGCTTCACGATCATGTGCCGCTGTGCGCTGACGGACGCCCGGAACTCGTCGATGATGGGTGGCATGAGCGGCGCACACTCACCAGTAACGTTCGTAGTTACGTTACTCTACGGGGGTCGGGCTGTCAAGAGCCAGCACGGGCAGGATGCGGAGACGGGCGACAGGGGATGTGGCGGCTTCCGGGAGACGAAGTCTAGCGCTTCCGCGCTATCCGGCGGTAGATGTCGCGGCGATGGCCGATGTCAGCGAGCCGGACGGTCCGCGCCGCGTCATCGATAGAGTAGCAGACGCGGTATCTCCCGACTCGCAGCTTCCGCAAGCCCTTGAGGTTGCCCCGTGAGGCCTCGGTGCCCGAGAGTCGGGGGTCACCGGCGAGGGCGTCGATCCTGGCCGTGACGAGGGGACGGATGTCAGCCGGGAGGGCGTCGAAGCCCCGAATGGCGCCCGGCGACAGCTCCACGCGGTAGCTCACAGGCCTCGCTCCGCCTTCACCTGCTCCCAGGGCACCCATTCCGTGTTGGGGTCCGGGAGGACTCTCTCGGCCTCCTCGATGAGCGCCTCATCTACCATCGCTTCCGTGAACATCTCGTCCAGGTCGGCCTTGCGGAAACGCCAACCTCGGCCCACCTTCGCCGCCGGCAGCTTGCCCTGCCGGGCGAGGCGCTTCACCGCATCGGTGCTCACCTGCAAGTAGACGGCCGCTTGCTCTGTAGTCAGTATGTCGGGCATGGTGCATCCTCGCGCACGCGATCGCACGTTACACGCCGCGTATGCCCTACTCTATGCCGACGTTGCTTCCCTGTCAAGCACCGAGGAGCACCGAGGAGCTCGTAACTCAGAGGGCGAGTCTCGCTCTCACTCCGGCCAGGGGAATGCCCGGACGCTTGGCAGACAGGCGCCTCTCGGCTTCCTTCACGAGGGCCTCGTCAACGAGCTGCTCCTCGATCCGCTCCGCCTTGACCTGCTCCCAAGGAACGTCCTCACCGGGCTCGGCCTCGGCCCGGTCGGCCGCTTCGATCACTTCCCGCTCTTCCATCTCCTCCAGCAGTTCCAGGTCCGCCAGGGAGACGAGCGCCGCTACCGGCCGCCCCTGCCGTTCCAGCACGATGCGCTCACCGCCGAACGTGACCTTGCCCAAGAGGTCGTGCCCCCTCGTTCTCAACTCCGTTAGCCCCGCCCGCAGCATGGTCGGGCACCCCCGCTTCTAGTAAACTGTCCGTTCCGTATAGTTCGATCAAGGCGAGGCGGTGCGTCAGGGCCTCTTGCCGTCCGGGCCACACCAGAAAGCCCCGCCGCTGAGGACGGGGCTTCGGGTCGTCTTCGTGGTCACTGACCACGCTTTCTTACGCCCCTTCAGCGCCATGCCCACCACAGCGGGCCCCCGAGCCGAACTCCGTACGCCGAGTCTGCCTCGTCACGTTCCCAGTCGGGCTATGCGGCAGTTGGCCTCCAGCCAGCCCGCGAAACTCTCGACCGTCATCTCTCCCTTGGCCAGCGCGACCATGACTGCATCGGCGTCATCGGTATCGGGCTCAAGCGCCAGTCCGTTGATATGCAGCGTGGCCTTTGCCACCAGGTACGCCGTGCGCTTGTTGCCGTCCATGAAGGGATGCCAAGCCGCTATCGCGTGGCCCACGGCAGCGGCCTTGGCGAATGGACCCGGGAAGAACTCAACGCCCCCGAAACCTACGTGGGGGCGTTGAGCGCAGGCCAACAGGATGTGCCCATCGCGCAGGTCCGGGCGGCCGCCATATCGCGCCATGACCTTTGCGTGCGTCTTGCGTATGAACGCCTCACCGACCGTCCGGACCTTCACCGCTAGTGGGCCGCCAGACGGCGAAGGAGGTCATCACTGTCCGCCATCAGCTTCTCGATCAGCCCCTCGTCAAGTCCGTGAGCCGCCTCCGCTTCCCCAAAGAACGCCTCGCTGTCTTCGGGCACCTGAGAACGGGAGGACGCGCTCGAGGGCAGAGCGTATAGACGGAACCAGTTGAACGATTCCATGGGCTGCTGGGCCACCCGCCCACTGCCGCCCGCCAGGGCCCTGTAGCGCACCGGGTTCAGCATGCTCCTTCACCTCGCATTCAGTCCGACCACACTGGACGGGCACGCCATTCCTTGCGACGCACCCACCTAAACTCCCTGGGCCGGGCGGTTACGACGGCCACATCTATCGCTCCGCCGCACAACGCTGGCCCCAACATGAAGCGGAACCGCCCTATGACAACGCCCACTAAGTAGACCGCGAAGTCGATAGCGTCCTGGAGGGGCATGCTGTCGAATGCAGCGGGGTATTCCAGGTTCGCAAGCGTTGTCTCGATCTGCTCGTCCTTGAGCCCCAGTTGCTTCAGCCTCCCCGGCACCTGTGGGTCACACCCCTTATAGAGCCGCAGAATCGCGTCGGTCTGGCCATACCAGTTCGCACCGAATTCCGGCAGGGCCTCCTTGCGGGCCGGTCCAGGTTCCCCCTCCAAGGGCAGAAGGCCGACATACTGCTCGGCGGCGTACTCCTTGAGGGCGGGTCCATAGCCCGCGATGAGCAACCCAAGGGCAGGCCCCTGATCAGACGGCACCAGGACCTTCCCGCCCCACGCCTCCTCGTACCGCTTTCTGATGAAGGCATACAGACGCTCTGCGATGTCCTTCACGGACCAGCTGGGCTTCTTCTGCTCGTTCTCTGAGAACTCCCCCAGGAGGCTCGATATGCTGCGATTGCCTACCCACCCTATCCCGAAGGTCGCGACACCTAGCGGATAGTCGCCGACTTGGACGATCTTGGTGCCGTGTTCGTAGACCTGGTGCACCATCATCTTGTCGGGTTGCCCGGGCAGGGGTTCTCCGACCGTGATCGCACTATCGGCGGCGATCACGACCCCATCCCCTACTTTGACGGTCACGCAGATGGACATTGGCACAACTCCCCCGTCTGGTCCCACAGGTCCCGTCGAGGAGTACGCCCAGCGGTGCGCCGCCCCGCCGGGCCTGTTCTCTTCGCCTCAACGTAGTTCTTGCCCTCCTGGTTCGGCTTGCGCCCAATGGTTTTCGCGGCAGGAAGAGGGGGACCTGCCTTCGGCCCCCTCGCGAGCCGGCGGCTCCTTCCGCCCCCGAGTTCCGAAGCTACCTCAACTGAGTGACCGTCCAGCGGCGCCGTCCCGACCACTACGCCTCCCACTCCCACGACGCCTTCTCCTCGCCCGCGCACTGGCGGCCGGTCATGCGGGTGACGGTGATCTCGACCGCTCCGCACTTCGCGGTGCGTTCGGGGGAGATCGGCTCGCGCTTCTTCGCCGGGGTGTCGTAGCGGGCCTGGAAGACGTTCAGCATCGCCTGGCGCTCCTCGAGGTCGTCGATGGCCCGGGCCTGACCCCAGCAGATGACGCTCTCGAAGGGCGCATCACACGCGTCGCCGGCGTGGGGTACGGGCGGCCCGTTCTGCCGGCTGACCTCGAAGCACACCCCGGGGTTCCGCCGGATCGAATCCAGCTTCTTCCCCTCGAGCGCACAGTGGAAGAGGATCCTGCCGCCGACGTACGTGTAGTTCAGCGGGATGACGTACAGGTCATCGTCTGCGGCCATCGCTAGGTGGCCGATGGACTCTTCCTGCAGGATTCGCTCCATCTCACATCGGTCGGTATCGGTGGGCATGAGCGTCCTCCGTCTGTCCATGTCGGTTCCGGCCCTCTTCCATGCGGCAGAGGCCTCTCCCTCTCGGAGCAGCGCGCGGAGGGGACACTGGCAGCACCCGGGGGCTGGCAGTGGCACGGCTGCCCACAGTCTGCGGTGACGCCCAGCCGGGGCGCTCCCTCTTGCGCCGGCGGCCTGCATCGCCTACAGTAGCGGCGCTGACATGCCACGTAACCGGGGGCCACGATCATGGGCAACCATGTCTTCTGCCGACTGCTTCTCGCTGCGCCTGGGGCACTGATGCTCTTCGCCGCGGGCCCGGCGCGCGCGGCCCATCGGCATGCCATCTGGGTTGATGCGTACTCCGGTGAGCCCGTAGCCTACGACGACGTGCTCGACGACCTGGCCCAGGTGCGGGTCGTCTACCTGGGTGAGATACACACCATCAGCCGGCACCACGCCTGGCAGCAGCGGATCGTCGAGAGCCTCGCGGGACGAGGCAGGAAGCTGCTCCTCGGCACTGAGCAGATGGAGGCCCTCAACCAGCCGGAACTGGACCGCTACAACCGCGGGGAAGTGGGGTTCGCTGAACTGGCGCGACGGACCGACTGGACCAAGCGGTGGGCCAACTTCCGCGACTACGCAGGCGTCATCGAGGCGGCCCGTAGGCATGGCACGCCGGTGATCGCGCTGAACGCGCGGGCAGAGACCATCCGGGAGGTGGGGAGGAAGGGCCTCGCCGGCCTGACCCCAGAACAGCGCAAGGAACTGCCGGCGGAGATCGGCCTCGATGACCCGCCCTACGAGAAGCTGCTGGGGCTAGAGCTGCAGGTCCATGCCATGATGCCACCCGAGAGGCTACGGCCGGTCTTCGAGGCGCAGGTGGCTCGCGACGAGCAGATGGCCGCCGTCCTATCGAGCGCCCTCCAGAGCGAGGAGGGGAAGGACCGGCTGGTCGTCGTCATCTGCGGCGCGGGCCACGTGTCCTACGGTCTGGGGATCCCGGCGCGCGTGCTGGTGCGTCTCCCGCGAGTGACAGACCGGATCGTGCTCTTCTCGGAGAGCGGCGATCTGGTTCTCAGCGCCAAGGAGAAGGCCATGGCCCGGGAGGTCAAGATAACCCACGACGACCTCCGCTTCCTGCCGGCGCCGGTGGCGGACTACCTGAGCCTGATGCAGCTGCCGCGAGGAGCGTCGGAGAGGAATGAAGCGGCTCCGAAGAGCGGCTGAACACGGCGCTGGGGCGCGAACGGCCCCCGGGGTGCCGCTCTCAGTCCCGAGGTGGCGTCACGTCCTCACATCCCCGCCGGCGCCATGTCCCACGCGTCGAGTCTCCGCACGGTCGCGGTCTTGCCCCGCGCGAAGAGGGCGACGCCCTGGCTGTCGGGCCGCGAGGGGTAGATCCGCTGGGTGAGGCACTGCCGGCCGTTTGCGAAGACCTCCAGCACGGAGCGGTCCAAGAACAGGCGCAGCCGCAGCGGCTCCCCGCGGGCCAACTGCAGCGGCGCTGTCTGCACCCGCACGTCGGAGATAACCGACGGTTCCTGGTGGAAGGGCAGCACTCGCGTCTCCAGCGGATCGGGGTACATCGTGCCCCACGGACACGGCCAGGGCTGGACGACATCCGCGCTCAGACTCGACCGCGTGGTGTCCACCGACAGGGCCCCGCTCGCCCGATCGTAGCTGACTACGGTCTGCTCTGTGCCGTCGGGCGCTCGCCGCACGATCACGCCGCACACGCCGGGCTTCTGCGCAGCGAACTCAACTGCCAGCTCCAGGCCGTCGCCTGAGACGTCGTCCAGCACCAGTTCCGAATCGGCGTTCAGTCGCAGGTTCTGCCGGTGCCGGTGGTTCTGGCGCAGGACCTCGAGCTCGGCCGCCGGCTCGATGCGTAGGTCCCCCTCAGCCCCCAGTGACAGTACCCGGGGGAGCGTCATCACCCCCGCCCAGCCGGCGGCGCGGGTGGGCTCGGACCGCCGCGCCTCGCAGACCCACCCCAGCATCAGACGCCGCCCCTTCCCGTCGAGCATGGTCATCGGCGCGATCAACTGCCCTCCGGCCCAGTTCATCCGCCCGTGGCGCTCCGGCTCGAACCGCTCGTTGTCGTACCGGCCGACGTAGTACTGACAACCGTACTTGTGGCTCACGAACAACAGGACGTGCTTGTTGCCGAGAGGGAAGAAGTTGGGCACGGCGCAGTCCTCGCCCAGTTCGGTCCACTCCGGGTTCGGCTGGTAGAAGGGATGCCGATACTCCCACGTTAGCAGGTCCTTGGACCGGAACAGGTAGCCCGTGTCTCTCCCCTCCGGGAGCGTGCCCCCCGAGAGCAGGTACCAGGTCCCTCCGTCCTCCCACGCGCATGGATCGTAGACGATGTACTTCCCGTACTCCGCCTCCCTCGGCTGCGGTACACGGACTACCGGGTTCGCCGGGCTCTTCGTCCACCGAGTCAGGTCATCATCGGCGCTCGTAGCCAGGCACGTGCCCTCCGGCACGCCGTGATACACCAGCGTCGGCACGCCGCCATGGATCACCGCGACGCCGCTGAAGCACCCATCCCGGTCCGGACCGCCCGGCGTCGGCTCGAGCGCGATCGGGTGGTGGACCCAGTGGACCAGGTCGAGGCTCGACGCATGCCCCCACCGCATGGTGTTCCAGTACGCGGCGTCGGGGTTGCACTGGTAGAAGATGTGGTAGCGGCCCTTCCAGAAGAGCGCCCCGTTGATGTCGTTCATCCAGCCGGCGGGGGGCAGGAAGTGATACCGTGGTCGGTGGGGATCCGCCCACAGCTTCTCTCGGAGCTCCCGTGCTTGCCGGATCAGGCTTTCGGTCCGGTCGATCTCGCTTCCCTGCGCCATGGCCTGTGAACTCCTCGTCACGAGGTGCATGGGGGCATAGACGGACGCAACCGTAGCCATCGCAGCCAGCCAGCCGAGGCTCGGCCGCCTGGAGGATACGTTGGCGCTCACCCAGGTGCCTCCTGCGCAACTCAGGCGATGGCGGCCGCTCGGGGCGTGGCGCCCACCGACTGAAGGGCCGCCCATCCCTATGCCCCTCTCCCTATCCTCAGCAGCGCCGCCCCGTGCACCGGCACTTCCACCGTGTACCTGTCCGTGAACTCCCCCACGTTCTTGTGCAGCCAGAGGTCGCGGACGGCCCATGACCCGGTCAGGCCGAGTTCCGTCCACGTCACGGTCATTGTGGTGGCGACGGCGCCGCCGTTGATCAGGCCAACGGCCATTGAGCCATCGAGGAGCGGACGCGCCCAGACCTCCGTGGCGCCATCCAGACGGACACGCCGGGCTGCCTTGCCCAGCGGGTCCTGGTCCACCTCCAGCGCCTCGTCATTGGTGAGAATGGCGACCGTGAACGCGTCCAACTGCGCCAGGTCGCAGCCGACAAGCATCGGGGCCGCGAACAGGCACCACATGGTGATGTGGACGATTTGCTCGTTGGGCGTGAGATCGCTCTTGCGCGGCGTGCCCCAGCCCCAACCGACCTTGCCGACGACCAGCACATCGGGGTCGTTCCACTGGCCCGGGCCGGCGCCGGCCTCGTGGCCTGCCTGGCTGGTGTAGATGCTCTGGAGGCTGCCCCAGGAGTCGTCGATGTCGCTCGTCGTGCGCCAGCAGTTCCCGCCCACCTGGGCGCCCCACTCCCAGACGCTCCCCATTCCATACTGACACAGACTGAAGACGATGTCGCGCCCGCAGTTGTCGAGAGCCTGCCGCATGATGCGGTACGGCTTCTGTAGTTCCGCGAGGCTGAAGTGCCGGAGCCACAGGAAGGAGCTGTGCGCGGCGATGTCGCCATAGGAACACCAGTCGTACTTCAGGTAGTCAACGCCCCACCTGGCCCACGTGTTGGCATCCTGCTGCTCGTGCCGATAGCTGCCCTCGAAGCCGGCGCAAGTCAGCGGGCCGGGGGAGGAGTAGATGCCGAGCTTCAGGCCCTGGCTGTGCACGTAGTCGGCCAAAGCCTTCATGTCGGGGAACTTCTCGTTGCTCGTGATCTCGCCGTTCGCGCGGCGCTTGCCCTCCCAGCAGTCGTCGATGTTGACGTACTGGTACCCATGCGCGGCGAGCCCGCTCTTGACCATCCAGTCGGCGGCGGCGCGCACCTTGGCATCGTCGACGGTCCACGCCCATACGTTCCAGGAGTTCCAGCCGAGCGGGGGTGTCAGTGCCAGTTGGTGCGTGCCACCGACGATGGTGAGATCCCGTGTCGCCAGGCCTTTAGGGCCTCTGACGGTCAGCCGGGCAACCGTCCGGCCATCGTTCCTGAGACTGCCGGAGAGGATGCCGGTCCTCGGGCTAAGCGTCAGCCCCTCGGGGAGGCCCGTGGCGGAGTAGACCAGCGGCCCGTCGCCCGTCGCGGGGATGAGGAACAGGAGAGGGCGGCCGGGAGTGCTGCCGACGATGCGCGGGCCGTGGATCGCGGGCCGCGGGTCGGATGGCGGGATGACCATCCGCGGCGGCCCCTGCGCGCGAGCGCGGCAACCGAAGGCCGCGAGCACAGCCCCTGCGACGACAACGCCGCGGAGCAGGGAGCGGCGGGTCACGTGGTGCGCCCTCCTCCGTGGCCCCCGGTCCGGCACGCGGAGGCATTCCGGCCAGCCCATTCCTCCGCCTGCCCGTTCTGCCCTCCGCGGCACAGGCCAGCCGTGTCGGCGCGAGCCAGATCAGGTCGCCGCCGGGGCCCCCACCTTCAGCAGCACCGCCCCATGCGCCGGCACTTCCGCCGTGCACCTGTCCGTGGACTCCCCCATGTTCCTGTGCAGCCAGAGGTCGCGGACGGCCCAGGACCCGGTTAGGCCGAGTTCCGTCCAGGTCACGGTCATTGTGGTGGCGACAGCCCCGCCGTTGATCAGGCCGACGGCCATTGCTCCATCGAGGAGCGGACGCGCCCAAACCTCAGCAGCGCCGTCCAGGCGCACGCGCCGGGCGGCCTTACCGAGGGGGTCCTGGTTGACATCGAGCGCTTCGTCGTTCGTGAGAAGGGCGATCGTGAACTCATCCATCTGCGAGAGGTCGCAGCCAGCGAGCATCGGCGAGGCGAACAGGCACCACATGGTGATGTGCACGAGCTGTTCGTTGGGGGTGAGTTGGTTTCTGCGGGGGCTGCCCCAGCCCACCTTGCCGACCACGAGCATGTCCGGGTCGTTCCAGTGGCCCGGCCCGGCGCCTTTCTCATGGTCCGCCTGGCTGGTGTAGATGCTCTGGAGGCTGCCCCAGGAGTCGTTGATGTCGCCGGTCGTGCGCCAGCAGTTCCCGCCCACCTCGGCCCCCCACTCCCAGACGTTCCCCATTCCGTACTGGCACAGGCTGAAGACGATGTCGCGCCCGCAGTTGTCCAGAGCCTGTCGCATGATGCGGTACGGCTTCTGGAGTTCCACGAGGCTGCCGTCCTTGGCGATGTTGCCATAGGAGCACCAGTCGTACTTCACGTAGTCGATGCCCCACTTCGCCCAGGTGTTGGCATCCTGCTGCTCGTGCTGGTAACTGCCCTCGAACCCGCCGCACGTCTGCGGGCCAGGGGAGGAGTAGACGCCAAGCTTGAGGCCCTGGCTGTGGACGTAGTCGGCCAGGGCCTTCATGTCGGGGAACCTCTGGTTGCTCGTAATCTCGCCGTTCGCGTCGCGCTTGCCCTCCCAGCAGTCGTCGATGCTCACATACTGGTACCCGTGCGCGGCGAGGCCGCTCTTGACCATCCAGTCGGCGGCGGCGCGGACCTTGGCATCGTCGATGGTTCCCGCCCACACGTTCCAGGAGTTCCAGCCGAGCGGGGGTGTCAGCGCCAGCTTGTGCGTGCCGCCGACGACGATGAGGTCTCGTGTCGCTGCCCCCCTCGCGCCCTTGACGCCCAGCTTGACGACGGTCCGGCCATCGTTCCTGAGGCTGCCAGAGATGATGCCGGTCTTCGGGTCAAGCGTCAGCCCCTCGGGGAGACCCGCTGCCGAGAAGGTCAACGGCCCCTCGCCGGTCGCGGGGATGAGGAACAGGAAAGGGCGGCCGGGAGTGCTGCCGACGATGCCCGGGCCGTGGATCGCCGCCCGCGGGTCGGGTGGCGGGATGACCATTCGCGACGGCTCGACGGGAACGGTCATCGCCACCGGCTTCTCCTTCGCCTCGGGCCTGAGCACGATCATTGCGTCGGCCCAGTCCGCGTGGTCGTGGCTGATGCCGTCGCCGGCGTCGCCCACGACCAGCAGCAGCCGCTTCGCGCCGGTCAGGTCGACGTCGATCTGCTTCGGCGCCTCCCCGCCGCGCATGACCCCGGTATCGACGACCTTCTTCGCATCGACCCACACCTCGAAGGTGATCGTCGCCGGGCTGTCGGCCTTCTCGTCATCTACCCCGACAGTCGTTGTGAACCGCGTGGCAACCCCCTTGAGATCGACCAGGAACTCGCTGCGGGCGTGCGTGCCCACGCCATGGGTGAATACCTGCCCCTTGAGCTTGAGCGGGTTGCCCTCGACCGACTTGCCGGCCTGCGGCTGCTGCCAACCGATGGTCATCTTGCCAAGGTCGAGCGAGTCGAGCCAGATGGCGTTGGGCGGGAGCTCCTGGGCGCGGACGCGGCGACCAGCGGCCACGAGCACGGCCGCGGCGAGGGCAAGGCAGGGGAGAAGCGAGTGGCGGGTCACGTAGAGCATCCTCCTCAGTGGCGCCCCTGGTAGCGGGGAAAGGTGTCGGACACGATTTCAGGCGTCAGAGATCGTGTCTGACACTTTCTCCCTGGTCTTGGGGTGGCGACGGGCCAGCGAGGCGCGCCTCTCCTGCGCCGCCAGTGTGTTCAGCGACTGTCTCAGCAGTTCCCGCATCAGCCGCTGGTAGGGGACGCCGTGCTTCTCGGCTGTCGCCCTCAGACGGTCATAGAGGCCCTGATCCATGCGCAGCGTAACCGCCCTCTTGGGGCGTCGCTTGAGGCGGACAATGATATCCGCAGGTCCTTCGACGAAATCGGACGGATCGTGCTCGTCCCAGAAGCGCAGTTCTTCCTCTTCAGACCGGAAGTTCGGGATGGTCCTCGGCTGCTTGGTCATGGCATCAGTCCCCCTCCATTCGCTCGCCTACGCCCACCACAGAGAGGACATGGTTTCCCGCCAACACACAGTCCGGTGTGAGCCGGGCCGTCACAGCCTCCAGTCAGGCATGCTATGCGCAGAGCGGGCGGTGTGGGGAAGGCCGAAGGAGCCGACTGCGAGCAGTCGCGGAACGCGCATGACCGGCTTGAGCGGGGGGCACCCTCAGCCCGGTTGGTCGCCAGCCAGCACTCTCTCGATAATCCTGAGTCCTTCGAGTTCGCGCGCCACCCCGCGTGGCAGACGACGCTCAGGCCCCGTCGATGAGCACTCAGATAGCTCTGCAAGACGCTGCCGCCCCAGGGCGAACAGGTCCTCACCGGCCTTCGGCGAGTCCGGAGAGCGTCCCAACTCACGAGCAATCCGCGGGCTAAGTGCGCGCATCGCCGCGTACCTCCTCCTCAGGCAACAGGCAGAGTTGGGCAAGAGTCTGGTCTACCACGGGCGTGGCCTGCTCGCGCTGCTTCAACTGGTTCTCTCGCAGTCGCCGCACAGCCTCCTCCGGCAGTTCATAGACTCCAGAGGACCGGATCAGCGCAATATCGGTTTCCTGCCCGACCCCCGGTGTGGGCTCGGCATTCAGCTTGGCCTCGTGCGCAGTGTACAGCGCCTCATTGATCGTCCGAGCCGGTCCAGAGCTGCGTGAGATGCACTGCAGCATGGCAAGGGGCGCTCCGGAACCGATCGCGGAGAAGCCCAGAGCATCAAAGCAGTGCGCGATTGCCGGATCGGCAACCACGTAGAGATGCGGCTCCGTGTCGACGCCAGCGATCAGCACCTGCAGCCCGTACTCGTGAGTCTGGATCTCCCGATCGAGGCCCGCCACAATCTCCTTCGGCCACTCCTGGATCTTGGTGCCATAAAACTCCTTCAGGTTGGTGCCGCGCGGCTCGAGCAGCAACTGCTCTGCTCGCCGCAGCCGCTGTCTCAGGAACTCGTCCCGTACGTGCTCCGCCACTGCGGCGACACATGGTTCATCGCCCTCCACATCAGCCAGACGGTGACGAACCGCTCGAAACAGCGTGACTCCGGCTAGAGCGTCCCCCGCCGTTAGTGCCATACAATGGTTGGTGAGCCTTTCGATCTTGGAGCCCTCGTGCTCGAACTCGACCTCAGGCATGCCGCCAGTGACCATTCGGTCCGCCACGACCACCACCGCACCCTCTGCTTTCGTCATGATCGCGAGACAGACGGTCATCGCCCATGCCCCCTGGACCTTGTCTCACCCATCGAGAACAACGCACTGCCTGCCCTATACGTTCGCCGCGCTGACGGGGTATCCTCCACCCGGGCGCCCTGCGGCCCGTTCAGGCCAACACTTCCCTCGCCCGCAGTAGCTGTCCCGGTACGTCCAGCCCGTGGGGGCACGCCTGCCGGCAGGCGGAGCAGTCGCCGCAGCGGGGCAGGGCGCCGCTTGCCGTCCGCGCCTGGTAAGCCGACCGGGCCCGCTCGGGCTTCCCGTGGAGGTCGTGGTAGACCACGTACCGGAGCACGTCCCGGATGGGCAGCTTCGCCGGACAGGCCCGCTCACAGCTCCCACACATCCGGCAGACGCGAGTCGATGCCTCCCGGACATGGTCGCGGAGCAGCGCCTGCTCCTCCGGCTTGAGCGTCTTGCCCACGGCGCCGAGGTTCTCGTCCAGGATCTTGTAGTTCAGCACCTCCGACAGCGCCGACGCGACCGCCTCGTGGCTGAGCACCCACTTGAGCTTGGACTGCGCCAAGGTTGCCCCATCGGCCTGGTAGCTGTCGAGCTTCTGCCGCGCGCCCCCGGACATGGTTTTCATCGCCACGATGCCCACGTCATTCGTCTTTGCCAGGTCGAGCACAGCGCCCAGGCCGCTGTCGGCCAGCCAGTTCTCGTAGACCTTCCCGGCGTCCACGTCTTCCTTCCTCACCGTGCTCCCCGAGAACACGTTGAACGGGATGAGTGCCACGTCGAGCTTCCCGGTCGCGATGATGGGCGGCAGCGCCGTCAGCGGGCTGTGGCACGACACGCCGAAGAAGCGGATCTTGCCCTGCCGCCGGAGCTGCTCGAAGGCGGCCTGAACCTCGTCGTGGAGGAACTGCTCGGGCTTCGTGATGCCGTGAATGCACCACACGTCGATGTGGTCGGTCTTGAGCTTCTCCAGCGCCCGCTCGCAGGCGGCGATGACCGACTGCTTGGCATCAGTCGGCGGGAAGTGGGTCTTGGTGCAGATAGTGACCTGGTCGCGCCGACCCTCCAGTACCGCGCCGATGTTCTCCTCGCTCCCTGGGTAGACCCCGGAGCTATCGACGAAGCTCAGGCCACGATCGAGGGCCTCGGTGAAGATCGCCGGCTCCGGATTGGGGCTTCCGCCCACCGCAAGCTCGGACACCATCAAGCCCGTCCGCCCGAGGCGCCGGTAGACCATGTCGCCCCGCTTCACCACTCGTGGCGCGGCCGTCTCGGCGCCGAATGCCGTCCCCGTCCCCCCAAGTGACAGCCCGGCAGCGACAGCGCCGAGCGCGCCCTGCTGCACGAACTGCCGTCGGTTCATCCGGCCCATAAGGAGCGCTCGTCTCTGTGGCATCGGCGACCCGACGATGGCCCACAGCACCCACGCGCGGGTCGCGCGTGCCACGACCACTTCTAGCCTTTCCTCTGTAGCTCCTTCAGCGCCTTGTAGCCGATCAGCTTGATCCCGAGGTCGTCAATGAGCTTGCGTGTTTCACGTGAAACAAGCCAGTCGTGGTCGGCCTGCCGGCGGGCGTGGGAGCCGGCGATGTTCTGCAGCTCAACGTCGTCGTAGCCGCAGTGGAGGTAGAGCTCGGTAACCATGCCGGGCTTCAGGCTGCGGAGAATCTGCTCGTAGTAGGCGGGCGCACCGGCCGGAGTGTCCGGCTCCTTGGCTGGAATCTCAGGTCCGTACATGAGCACGTCCGGCCCGAGGACACCCGCCTTGTCGTACTCCTCCCGCTGCTTCGGCTGGCCCATCAGGGCATAGAGCTCCTTGGACGCCAGCCTGAGCGGCAGGTTGAACTCCCTGCCCAGGCGCAGGTACACCTTCCACAGCTCAGGGTGAGTCTGGAGGCTCCCCATGTGGTTGTCGATGTGCGTCGGGTCCAGCCCCAGGCGGATGGCCATCTCCACCTGCGCCTGGCACTCGCGGTAGGCCTCGTCGGCCTTGACCTTGGTCCACAACGGCTCGTTGTCCCGCGGCATGTACCCCTGATCGTCCACCAGGCTTGGGCAAAGCTCTCGCCCGAGCAGCGGCCCCCAGCGGTAGCGCCCCCACTCGGCCGTGAGCGTGAGGTGTACCCCCAGGTCCGCCTCCGGATGCTGCTTCCTCCACTCGACGACCTCCGGCACCCAGGGGCAGGGCATCATGACGGTCGCCGAAGTCGCGACGCCCTTGGTGAGGGCATCGAAGCTCGCCATGTTCTCCGAATGGCACATCCCGACATCGTCGCAGTTGATGATGAGCCCCTTGTCGGTGGGCTGGAAGCCCAGGCGCTCCACCAGCGTTGCTGCGTGGGTCGAGGAAGGAACCAACGTTGCCGCCGCAAGGAACAGCAGGCCCGCACTGTTTGCCACGGAAGGGTGCCTCCTGCGGGATGATCGGGCCGGCCCCGCGGCCCTCGTTGGGCGCGACGCCCCGTGCTCGTTCATCGTGCGGCCGAGAAGCTCCTGCGAGGCGTCCGCAGACAGAGGAGCTGCATCACGAACAGGAGCAGCTGGTCTTGACGTCATGACGTTCCGGCGCTAAAGTGCCGCCGGAACGCCATGCGCACCATCGCCCTCGCGAATCAAAAAGGCGGAGTGGGCAAGACCACCTCCGCCATTAACCTTGCCGCGGCGCTGGTGGAGCGTCGCCGCCGAGTCTTGCTGGTTGACTTCGACCCGCAGGCCAGTGCCACGATCGCTCTCGGCATTGATTCCGAGCAGCTCGACGCCTCGATCAACCATGTCCTTCGCGCGGTCATGAACGATGACTCGAAGCCGGCACTGGCCGACATCGTCTTGAGTACCCCTGCCGGGATCGATCTCGTGCCCGCCGACATCTCCCTCTCCGCCACGGAGGGGGACCTCCTCACGGCCATGGGTGGGGAGAGCGTCCTGCGGGAGGCGCTGGCTGCCCTCACCCCACCCTCCGGGCGCCTCTCTCCCAGTGGGAGAGGGGACGGGGGTGAGGGCTATGACTACGTCCTGATCGACTGCCTCCCCAGCCTGGGTCTGCTCGCGATCAACGCTCTGACGGCGGCCGCTGAGGTGCTGGTGCCCGTGCAGGCGGAGTACCTGCCGATGAAGGGCCTCCGGCTGCTGCTCCAGACCGTCGCCAAGGTGCGGGCCAAGCTCAACCCCAGGCTGCAGGTGGCTGGAATCTTGCTCACCATGGTGGAATCCCGCATGCTCCACTCGCAAGAGGTCGTGGCACATGTGCGGTCGATCTTCGAGGGGAAGGTGCGCGTATTCGACACGATGATCAAGCGCACGGTCCGTCTGCGGGAGGCGGCGGTGGTGGGGGAGAGCATCCTGACCTATGCGCCGAGCCACGAAGCCGCGGAGGCCTACCGGGCGCTGGCCCGAGAGCTGGAAGGCAAGACGACACCCGCGTCTCGCGGGTGACTGCCGTTCGTGCCGGCGGACCTGGAGGTCCGCCAGCCCCTCACGCGCGACCCTTCGACGTCGCTCAGGGTGGTGAGCCTGTCGAACCAGACGCGCGTGCCACGGTAGACGGGAGGCGACGATCCTTGCCCAAACGACGAGCACAGATCACGAGGCAGACGGCGGGGGAGATGTACGAGGACGTGATCGATCGGGTCACCGCCCAGGCGGAGCAGCGGGCGATTCTGCCGCCGCCAGAGCCCCCCGAGCCCGAGGAGCCGGAGAGGCCGTTCCTGGTCAAGGCCACCGTGTACCTGACACCGGAGGACGTCCTCGCCATCGACAAGATCTGCAGCGACGAGTTCCGCGCCACCGGGAAGAAGCCGCGTCGCTCCACGGTCGTCAGCCGCGCGATACAGCTCCTCCTCGCCCAGCACGAAGCAGGCGAAGCGCCTGGCAACGCGTGAGGGGAGTGTCGACCACCTGAGATGCTGCGAGCAGGGCCCTGCCATGACTCCCTGCCAGCCACCCGCTACTGCTGTTGCCGCTTGACATAGACCCTCCGCCTGCCATCCTGGTGCACCTGGTAGTAGCACTCGTACCCCAGCGCCTCCACCACGGGCCGGAGATCGACGCGCGTCACGTTGCTCTGTTCGGAGGGATGGCACAGGATGACCTGGTTGCTCAGTCCCACAACCTGCAGATCGCGCCCGGCATCCGCTGGGCCTCGTGCGGGGTACACGGCGTAGTAGCCGGTGATGATGCTCTCGACCACCGAGAGGGGTGAGAGGACCGTCCCCGGGCCCCGGACCGTGCTGCTCGTGTTCTCGGCGATCTCCGAGCCGAGGTAGATGCCGATGTGTCCCGGCAGCCGGCCGCCGGGGCTCATCCCGATGATGTCGCCCGGCTGCGGATGGTCGGTGCGGTACCCCATCTCCTCCAGCGCCCGGCAGGCCTCGGCGGCGTATCGCCTCAGCCAGGCGAACCCGAACTCGTCCCAGCCCGGGTCGTAGATCCGCTGGGCAGCGGCGTAGCACTGCCTGACGAAACGGCCGCACCAGCCACCGGCGATGAGATCGAACAGGACGCCGTTCTTGGTGTACGTCCGTGCGCCTGCCTTGTGAGCGAGGCAGGCCTCGCGCGCAATGGCAGCCACATCCTCCTTGTACGGACCCATGGGTCCATCCCCCCATTCCACAGCGGAAGGTGACCTGTCACCTGTCGTCACGGCGCTGACGGCAGCACGCGGAACGTGCAGACGACCTCCTCGGAGTCGGTGCCGAAGTCGGCGTGGTAGATCAGCACCCGGCGGCCGGGCGTGCTCAGAGCGTTGCTGGGGGTCAGCTGGATGCTGCCCTCGTTGCCGGAGATGCCGGCGTCGGTCCGAGGCAGGACCGGGTACCCCTCGATGCGGTAGGTGTCGCCCTCCGCCACCGGGATGGAAAGGGCGTAGAAGGTGAGCGTATGGGTGGCGCCGACGAAGTCGACGACCTCGGTTCGGTACTCACGGTCATCCGTCGCATCGACGATCACGACCGGGAGGCCCACCCAGAAGTCGTCCGGTTCGGTGCGGTCGGCGTCCACCAAGGTCGTGGTCGAGCCGCTCTCCGCCGTGCCCGACACCTGGCGGTCCGGATCGTAGCACAGGAAAGTCGTGCCGGTCGTCACGTTCTTGGGCTCGCCCGCGTTGTCGCCCGAAGCGACACTGGTCGCCAGCGTGATGGTCTTCTCATCCCCCACGTGCAAGTCTTCCAGTACCAGCGTCTCTCTCGCCATTCTCTGACCTCTCTTCAGGTCCGGGAAGCCGCGTCTCGGCCACCCGGGAACCGAGCTCATCGTGTCTGGGAGCGTGTTTCACGTGAAACACGCGCGATCCACCCGTGCGCGGAAGAGCGTGCCGTCGCCTGCCCGCCGGAACCGTACGGCATCGCTGCTGCTCGCGAAACACATGCTCTCGTGCTGGTCGAGGAACGCCCGGACTTCGGTCGCGCCGCGGAAAGCCGTCCCCGGCGCCAGGTCAACCACGGCGGCGCCCGTCATGCTCGCGACAAAGGCCACTGGAGCCCCCGTCCGGCGGGCAGCGGTATGGTCGCCCCGGTCTCCGAAGCCAACGACCTCGGTCCCCGGGGCGAACTCGATGGCCTCGCCCGCGTCACCGAAGAGCGTCGGGCCGGTGAGCTCTGCGAGCAGCCGAGACACGTACCCCCAGCTCGCGATGGCGTGCTCGGCTCCGCCAGGCAACGACCAGCCCGCGGTCGCAATCCGGTGCTGCATGGGAGGGGCCTCCTGGGAATGATGAGTGCAGAATGATGAACGAACGTCAGGGGCGAACGGGAGACCACGGCTTTCCCGCTCGTCGCCGTCATTCATCATTCTGCATTCATCACTGGCCGTTATGTTGGTGCGCTTCGTCGGGAGTAGTCCTCAGCCACGGTGAAGCGTGCGAGGACCGTTGCTCCGTCAACCTCATAGAGCGTGAGCGTCGTGCCGCTAAGTTCGAGACGCCCCAGGGCGCCGGCTCGCGCCGCGGCGACCATGTCGCCGAGCCTCGCGCCGTTCTTCGCCGTCGCCTCGTAGCCCGCGAGACTCAACTCCGCCAGCGCATTCGCGATCTCAGCCAGGGCGTCCGCTGGCAGCTCGCTGGCTCCGATGGCGTTGGCGGCCACCTTGTCAGCGGTGATCGCGTCCGTCGCGATCTTGGCTGACGAAATCGCCCCATCCACCAGCGCCATCGTTCGGTCGCTGAGATCAGCGTCGAGGTCAACACCGCCATCGGTTCCAGTCAACTTCATGCCCGCGCCGGCGCTCACACCACCCTCGGCCAAGATGCCGGGACCCGCCGGACCGCCGCCTACCGCCTTGAACCCAGGAGAACCCGCCCCCGCCCTGACCTCGAGGCCCGCCCCGTCTACGCCGCCTTGCGCGTAGATGGCCGGGTTGGGGGTGTCGTTTACGATGTGGAGCTGCTTCAGGTGCAGCGTAGCGTTGTTGTCGTCGGTGCTCTGACCATCGATGGCAGTCAGGTCGGAACTCACCCTGCCATCTGCATCCACAGTCGGCAAGCCGCCATCCGCTCCCGGCGTGACCTCGGGGATGCCCGTGTTGATCTTGCTCGCATTCAGCCGAGTGGCGTCGTCCACCACGGAGTCGCGAATGGTGTCGGTCGGGTCAGCTCCCTCGATCTGGGCCGCGTTCGTATCCAGGTAGTCGGTCCCGCCCACCAGCGAGTCATGGACGTTGGCCGGAAGCACCATGTACTCATGCCACACTGGGCAGGCCCCGCTGATCTGCAAGGACATGACGAGCGTGCCGACCGTATTCGTGTCCGTGGTGTCCAGGTCGATCCGATACCAGCCTCCGGCGTCGTGGGTGCGGTTGGGGCTGCCCCCGGAGTTGTTGGACTGGGCGAAGGTGGCGCCGTTCTTCGAGAGCAGCACGTTCGCCTGGTTGATGGTCAGCCCCGTCTCTGCCGTCACCCCGTCGGTCGAGTCCAGGAAGGGGCCGGCCTTGACCGTGGCCGCCGTCCCTTGCTTCAGCAGCATCATCGTCCGTCCCCTCCTCGCGCAGCCGATGTCAGTCGCGGAGCGACTGACCTACGCGTAGGCGAGTCGCTCCGCGACTCGCACTGCCGTCCCCGCCGTTCCCTATCCCCTGTCCCCTGTTTCCTCACGCCGCCCTCCTCTGTCGGTAACTGCGCATGGCCGCCGGCACCTTGGCCGCGGGCGGGGTGTAGGTGATGCCGAGCTTCATGCCGCTGGCATTGCCCGCGTAGTCCCACATCCTGATCACGCGGAACTGATTGCCTCCCGGCAGGGACGTACTCGTGTTGTAGACCACCAGCACGATGGCATTCCCGCTCGCCCAACCAGCTCGGTTCACGATCTCCTGGATCACCGAGGTGAGATCGGCGCTGGCATACCAGCTCCCTGCCGTCCAGGAGGCCGTGCCGACGTTCCAGCGCACGGTGGCGGTCGTCTTGCTATTGTAGGCCTGGTAAGGCTCGTGGGTCGTGCCGGCGAAGGCTCCCGGGCTGTCCGCGTTCTCCGCGGCGATGGTCACATCAAGCTGCGTCGAGTCATTGGCGTTGGCGCACACTTGAAGGGACGCCGCCGTGATCGTGCTGCCCTGCGGGATCGTCACATTGGTGAACCGCGCCCCGACGAGGAAGAAGAAGAAGCTGTTGGCCCCGATGTTGTTGTTGGCTCCCGTGGCCGAGTAGCTACCCGTGCCGGGGTGTATGCCGCCTCGGTTGAAGGCGTCGTTGGTGCTTGCGCTGACCTGCAGGTTGAGTGTCGCCATGGACCGATGCCCCCCTTCGACGTTGCTCAGGGTGGTGAGCCTGTCGAACCACTAACGGAGCCGCGCTTTGATGACGGCCGTCAGATCGGCTCCGGCCGTGCCCGCCACCTCATCGACCTCGATCACCAGGTGCTCGCCGGAGTCGGGATTGCGGTCGCCGTCCGGCTCGCCACTCGCCCCGATGGTGTAGTCAGCCGCGTCGTGGGCCAGCGTAGGCCGATTGGCCTGGGTAGTGAAGATCGAGTCGCCCTTCGCGCCGTTCCCGCCCAGGTGGGCGTCGACCGTGGTGCTCCCAGAGGTGCCGCCGTTGTCCCTCAGGCAGATCTGCACGCCGTCGATCCAGAGGTCATGCGCTACCGGCACGACCGCCTTCACCCCGGTCGCCACAGTCCCCGGCAGGGCGACGATGATGTCGTAAGGGAGCACTCCGAGCACCTTGACATTGTCGTTCAGCGACGAGAGAGCGGAGCCGCTCCAGCTCACCGTGCACAAGAGCAGCTCGCCCGAGCTGGGGGCTCCGGTCTTGGCCTGGTACGGAGTGGTGTCGTCGGTTGAGTCAATGTAGACCTGGTACGTTCCGCCGGCTCTCCCGGCGAAGCTGACCGAAGCACTGCCGGAGTAGCGCTTCCCGGCCACATAGGCCCGACCGGGCGCCACCGCGACGTTCGTGCCGTTGATCGAGCACACCATGCCGGACGCCACGCCATCGAGCAGGGCATCGCCCGCGCGCAGCTCGAACTCGTCCTGCAGCCCCTGGGCAGGGCTGTTGATCTGTGTGGTGGGATCGAGCGCATCGCCGCTCGCCACGTTCGGCTTGTCTGCGAACTCCTCGTAGGCCATCGACTCCACCTCGCTTGGTTGAACCGCCAAGCCGCCAAGCGCGCTGGGCAACCTGGCGGTTCTAGAATGCCGTTCACCACCGCAGCCAGAAATCCGTCATCCAGCAGTGCCGTCCCCAGTAGCCTTTGGCGTCATACCGATCTACGCTCAGGGGTCGGCGCTGCGCGTCGCCTTGTCCCCAGCGGCTGGCCGAGGTCCATCGTCCCACGCCCCAGACACCGACTGATGTCTCCTCCGTCACGTTCCACCTCCTCCCCGGCAGGTAAAGGGCCAGGAGCCTCCGAATTCACCGCACATAGGCGCCCCCTAGACGGAAGCAGCCCATGGACGGGCGCCCATGGACAGACCGAGAGGAGTGAGGACCATGCGATGGGTCGTGAGCCTCATAGGCCTGGCGCTCCTGGCGCTCGTCTGCGCGCAGGCGACCCATGTAGGAGCCGACAACACGGTCTCGAAGATCGCCTTCGTCAGCACGCGCACGGGTGACGGGGACATCTACGTCATGGATGCGGACGGCCGCAACGAGAGGCGCCTCACCGAGGGGCCAATGATCGACCGTGATCCTGCCTGGTCGCCGGACGGGCGGGAAATTGCCTTCGGGCGCACTCACAACGAGAACGATGACATCTTCGTGATGGACGCGGACGGCACCAACGCGAGACGTCTCACCGAGGATCCGGCCCGGGACAGTCACCCCACCTGGTCGCCGGATGGCCGGCGAATCGCCTTTGCCAGCAACCGCACCGGCAACGGCGATATCTACGTGATGGATGCCGACGGCACCGACGTCATCCGCCTGACGGAGGGGCCGGCCACCGATTCCGACCCGGCCTGGTCCCATGAGGGACGCCGGATCGCCTTCGCCCGGCAGCGAGACGATGTGACGAAGGCCGACATCTTCACCATTGGTGCCAACGGCGAGGATCCCAGGCGTCTGACGTTCGGGTCGTACCGGGACTACGAGCCGGCCTGGACACCGGGCGACTCCGCCCTGGCCTTCACTCGAGGCCGGGGCGGTGACTCCGACATCTTCCTGATCCGTCTCCGCAACAATGATGAGCGGCAGCTCGCCGACAGCCGGCGCCGCGACCGGCATCCGAGCTGGGGCCCGGGCGGGGAGCGCGTTGCCTTCGCCAGCAACCGGGACGGCGATTGGGAGATCTACCTGGCGAGCGTCTACGGCCGCGGGATTGTTCGGCTGACGGAGAACCGCGCGGACGACAAAGAGCCGGACTGGTGGGGCCCGCACTGACGGCGACGGCGGTAAGGGGCAAGCGGTAACGGGTAACGGGAACGGCTGCAGCCGCCCCCGCGTGGTGTTCTGGGGGGGCCACAACCGCAGAGACGCGCACGGGAGACCCGATCTCAGGGAGGTGAGAGCAGTGAGTCTGGTTCGGTATCCGACCGGGTCGCTGCTGGTCGTTGCAGGGCTTCTGGCCGGAGCGGCATTCGCTTTCGGCGGATGCAGCGGGACAGGGAGCGGAACGGGTGCGACGGGTCGTGAGGTGAACAGCGCGCTGACCGGCCCCCTGAGCGGCCGGGCGGATCTTCCCGCCGCGCTACGCGGGAAGATCCTGTTCGACAGCGGCCGCGACAGCACGACCATCCACCTCTACGTCATGAAACCGGATGGCTCCGGCCAGACCAGGGTGGGGCGGGGCGAGGGCCATAGTGCCGCTTGGTCGCCGGATGGGAGACGAATCGTTTTCAGCGTCGGAGTCAGCGCCACAGCCGACCTCTACATCATGCGGGCGGACGGGAAAAACCGGGAGCGGCTAACCAGTGGCCCCGGTGGGGACGAGTTCCCCGCTTGGTCCCCCGACGGCACCCGCATCGCGTTCACCCACTTCACTCACGGCGGCTCTGACAGTGACGTGTACGTGATCAACGCAGATGGCTCGGGCAAGAGGCGACTGACCACGGACTCCTCCTCGGCCTACACTCATTGGTCGCCGGACGGCGCCAAGATCGCCTTCAGCCGTTGGCGGGGACCCCAGTCGGGCATCTGGACGATGAACCCCGACGGCTCTGGCGGCACGCGGCTGGCCTACGACCCCACCGGATCTCTGTGGGACTCGGCGTGGTCGCCGAATGGACGGAAGATTGCGTACGTCCGGAGTACCTATCCCCCGCCCGACGCCGAGATCTGGGTCATGAACGCCGATGGGTCCCGCCGGAAACAGCTGACGGACTCCCCAGGCACGGCAATGTGGCCGGAGTGGTCTCCGGACGGCAAGCACATCGCCTTCGAGGGCTGGGACGACGTCTTCATGCCCAACATGGATATCTACGTGATGAACGCCGACGGCACAGGAGTCACCAGGCTGACGGATGGCCCTGCTCAGGACTGCAAACCCTCTTGGTGGGCCCGGCCATAGGGCCGGGCCGGCGGTGCGCGCGAGGCCTGAGCGGACCAGGTGGCGCCTTTGCCGTTTCGAAGATCGGTGTCCGCAGACAGGAATGCCTGCGCCACGGGGAGGGCCTACCCCGCTCGCAGGCACCCGAACTCCGTCACGAACTCCCCGTCGCTCGTCGCCCACCAGCGCTTCCGCACGATGCGGAAGATGCTGTCCTGAGCCACGCCGATTCCCGTCGCCTGGACCTTCACGAAGTGGTCGGGGAAAAGCTGGGGCTTGCCGCTGCAGCGGAAGTGCAGCATCTTCTGCCGCTGCTGCCGCTCGGCGAGGAGGCGCTCCGCGAGCGCGGAGGCGGACTGCTCGTCGTACCCCACGAACACGTGCCACCAGTCGTCGCCGATGAAGTCAGCCGCGTCCTCGTCCTGGTGGCTCGCGGCATCCCGCCGCCAGGCTTCCTCCGGTTCGCCGCTGCGGTCGATCCGCACGAAGACGGAGTTCACGAAACCCCGAGCCACGGTGCGAACGGGATCGTCGATGCTCTCGGCGGTGAGCCGGAAGGTCACGTCGTCCGCGGCCAGGGTGTCATCGTCGAGAGTGAAGTCGGGGGTGCCGCCATACTCCACCGGCGGGCCGCAGAACCAGGTGCCGTTCTGGTCCACACCCCAGACGTACCCGCACGCACTCACCAGCCTGTTGAGCCCGTCAGGCACTCGGGTATCCGCTGGGAAGTCGAACCGTGGCTCCGAACGCCTGGCTCCGGCTGGTAGGACCAAGCCGGTGTCGCCATCGAAGCTGATCCTGCCGTCGGGGATGCCGCACTGGTTGAGGATGCGGTGGAAGGCCTCCTCGAGTGTCCACTCGACGAACGAGCCGAGGTTGTTCCAGTACTTCCTCTCTAGCCTGATGAACCCATCGCGCGCCCGCAGGTCGATGCGCACCCGCTCGGGGCGTCGGCCCTCACGCTGGTGCAGACCCTTGAGCGCGTAGCCTGTGAACTGCGTCGCCGTATCCTGGGAGCTTCCATCGTCCCAACCAGCAACGATGGATAGCTTGTGGTTCCCCCTCCACTCGGGCAGATCGCCGACGTCGGCCCGGTCCATCTCGAGCCTGACCAGGCACTCAGCGTTCCGCCACTCATTCGTCAGCAGTCCCTCAGCAGAGACAAGGACATCCTTGCCCTGTGTTTCGTAGGGATCGCTCGCGCCCTCGGAGATAACGGGCGGCAGGTCCAGTTGGTGCAGGTACGCCACGGCGCGCCGGTAGTTGTGCGGACTGGTGAAGCTGATTCGCGGGCGGTATCGGTCCTCATCGCCTTCAGTCGTCTTCGGCGCCGAGGCCTCCGCCACGGTGCCCTCCGGTTCCCAGGCCAGGGCCCGGCACTCGGGCGACCGGGTGAATATCGTGCTATCCACCGGCAGGTAGGCTGCCCGTTCCACATAGCAGTCCACGAGTTCGCCCAGGGGGTACTTGATCTGCGTGACGTTCACGATCGCTGCCTGCCCGTAGACGATGATCCGCATCGGGCCGGCGGCGATGGACGGCCCCTCCGGTAGGCGGAGTTGCGGCGGGATGTAGTAGACCTGGCGACGCCCTTCGATGTTCAGCAGGATGTGCCCGTCAACGGTCTCCCAGGTGACCCTCTGCTCGAAGGGCTTCCGGCGCAACGCACCGACCTCATGGGCGTCGGTGTGGAACTCGGTGAGTACCTGCCACTCGTCCTGCGGTGTGAGCCGCCAGCCGAGCCTTGGGAAGCGCGCCTGGGCCTCGGTACCCGCGACCGGCAGCACCAGCGCCCATTGCCCGGTTTGCGAGTCGCCGAGCAGGTTCACCTCCAGGTAGCAGTACCCGGCCTGGGGGAGCGTCGGGTTGGGGGCATAGCGGAAGGCCTCCAGGGTGAAGTTCGTGTCCTGGTGGAAGCTGAACCGGGACGTGATCTCGCCGTAGTACCCCAGCTCCGAGTCATACGCCCCTCGCGAATCGTAGAAGAACAGGTGCTTCGCTCGCGGATGACCGACGGGGTAGAACTCCTTCCAGAGGTTGGAGCAGTTCCCCAGGCCCGAGACGTTGGTCATCTCCCAGCCGCCCGTGCCAGTGCCGGGATCGTAGAGGGTCATGTCCTCGCAGTCGCAGATTCCCCTGGGCGCGACCGCTCGCAGCTCGGGGATGGGCTCGACACTGTACTGCCCGCCGGCGGCGTAATCCCACTCGGGCTCCGGGCGCTCGCTAAGGTCGCCCGGACGGGTCGAGAAGTGATCGCGGAATCGGAACTGCCGCAGCAGCCCGAACCCGCCGTCCGTGGTGATGCCGTCGGCGTGGGGGTTATCAATGGTGGCCTGGCAGATCGCTCGGAGGTGGGACATGGTGCGCTCCCTGTGGGTTTGGGGTCCGCGCGTCGGAAGGGACCACCACGGCCGCGCGCGAAACCTCCGGCAAGCAGGATGCTAGCACTGGCAACTGGCGTGTGCTGCCAGGGGTCTGCGACCTCGGGCCGACCGGGTTGTCTATCTCAGCGGACAAGGAGGGACATCCGATGCAACGGACGGCGAGTTTGATCGGGATCGGTGGGTTGGTCGCCTTGGTGGTGGCGGGGTGTGGGGGTGGGCCGGAGCCGACCGGTGTCACGGGTTCGGACATCAATGGCGTGTTGACAGGGGCGTTCAGCGGGCAAGCCCTCATACCGCAGGCTCTAACCGGCAAGATCGCCTTCGAGAGCAACCGCCGCGCCGGCAACTGGGACATCTACCTGATGAACGCCGAGGGCGGCGGCGTCACCCGACTGACGCGCGACCCTGCCTGTGACCGGGAGTCGGCCTGGTCCCCGGACGGGAGCAAGATCGCGTTCAATAGCTACCGCACTGGCAACTGGGAGATCTACGCGATGAACGCCGACGGCACCGGCGTGACCCGACTGACGCACAACGCTGCGGTGGACGAGGAGCAGACCTGGTCGCCGGACGGGAGCAAGATCGCCTTCACGAGCGAGCGCCCTAGCGACGACATCTACGTGATGAACGCCGACGGCACCGGCGTGACCCGACTCACCCACTACTCTGGCTGGGACTGGGACCCGGCCTGGTCCCCGGACGGGGGGAAGATAGCCTTCGCGAGCACCCGCGGCGGCAACTGGGACATCTACGTGATGAACGCCGACGGCACCGGCGTGACCCCACTGACGCGTGGGGCTGCCCAGAACGTGCAGCCGGCCTGGTCCCCGGATGGGGGCAAGATCGCCTTCGCGAGCAACCGCCACGCCAGCAACTGGGACATCTACGTGATGAACCCTGATGGCACCGGCGTGACCCGACTGACACACAACAGCGCCCAGGACTTGGGCCCGGCCTGGTCCGCGGATGCGACCAAGATCGCCTTCGGGAGTAACCGCGCGGGCAAGTGGGACATCTACGTGATAAACGCCGACGGCACCGGCGTAACCCGACTGACGCACAATGCTGTGGACGACTGGGAGCCGGCCTGGTGGGGGCCGCGCTGACGGGAAGCGGCATTCGCCGGTCTCAGCGAGCGCAAGGAGGATGGACGATGAGAAAGGTAGCGAGCTTGATCGGGATCGGTGGCTTAGTCGCCTTGTTGCTGGCTGGGTGTGGCGGGGGGCCGGGACCGGGCGGTGCAACGGGTTCGGACGTCAATGGCGTGTTGACCGGGGCGCTGACGGGCCGGGCTCACATGCCCCAGGCCCTTACCGGCAAGATCGCCTTCACGAGCGACCGCACCGGCGGCGGGGACATCTACGTGATGAACGCTGACGGCACCGGCGTGACCCGATTGACGCACAACGCTGCCTGGGACTTGTGGCCGGCCTGGTCGCCGGATGGGAGCAACATCGCGTTCACGAGCGACCGCGCCGGCGGCTGGGACATCTACGTGATGAACGCCGATGGCGGCGGCGTGAGGCGACTGACGCGTAGCGATGCAGGGGACTCGGAGCCGGCCTGGTCGCCGGATGGCAGCAAGATCGGGTTCACGAGCGACCGCACTGGCGGCGGGGACATCTACGTGATGAACGCCGCCGGCGGCGGCGTGACCCGATTGACGCACAACGCTGGCTGCTTGTGGCCGGCCTGGTCGCCGGATGGGAGCAAGATCGCGTTCGGGAGCTACCGCGCCGGCAACTGGGACATCTACGTGATGAACGCCGACGGCCGCGGCGTGACCCGACTGACGCGCAACGCTGCGTATGACTGCGACCCGGCCTGGTCGCCCGATGGGAGCAAGATGGCGTTCGGGAGCTACCGCGCCAGCAGCTGCGACATCTACGTGATGAACGCCGACGGCGGCGACGTGACCCGCCTGACGCGCAATGCTGCCTGGGACGAGGACCCCGCCTGGTCGCCGGATGGGAGCAACATCGCGTTCGGGAGCGACCGCGCCGGCAGCACGGACATCTACGTGATGAACGCCGACGGCCGCGGCGTGACGCAACTGACGCGGAACGCTGCGCGGGACTACCAGCCGGCCTGGTGGGCACCGCAGTGACGGAGGGTGGCCCTGGCAACGGCCGTGCGTTCCGAGTGGTCTCCGGCTTCGGATGGAGGCACCGGCAGCACAACACGGCGGCTGCCGGTGCCACGCCTAGTGTTCCTTCGCAGGGGCGGCGACACTGGCAGCAGACGGCGGCTGCCAGTGGCACGCCCGTCAGGACAGATGCGCGAATCTGATCTATCCGGAGGTCGCAGCAATGGAGAGCTTCCGCCTCGTCGCGCTCCTCTACCTCATCCTGGTCGCTGCCGGTGTCGCTCATGCCAAGAAAGCCGTTCCGCTCATCCCGCGCCAGGTGATCTTCGGCAACCCCGATCGGGCCGGGGCGCAGCTCAGCCCCGACGGCAAGCGGATCAGCTTCCTGGCGCCGGTCAACGGCGTGCTCAATGTCTGGGTCGGCCCGGCGGCCAAGCCCACTGCCGCGGAGCCGATCACCCATGACACCAAGCGCGGCATCCAGAGCTACTTCTGGGCCTTCACCAACCGGCACATCATCTATCTCCAGGACAAGGACGGCGACGAGAACTGGCGCGTGTACTCGGTGAGCATCGAGTCGAAGGACGTCAAGGACCTCACGCCCCTCGAGGGAGTGCAAGCGAGGATCCAGGAGGTCAGCCACCTCTTCCCCTCCGAGATCCTCGTCGGCCTCAACAACCGCAACAAGCAGCTCCATGACATCCACCGGGTGAACATCGAGACGGGCGAGAGCAAGCTGGTCTTCGAGAACAACGCCTACATCGGCATCATGACCGATGACCACTACGTCCCTCGCCTGGCCTTCACGTTCAGCATGAAGGCCGAGCTGGTCGCGGTCCGGCTCAAGCCCGACGGCTCCGCTGCGCCCCTGGCGACCATCGGTCCCGAGGACATCATGACCACCAGTCCCCTCGGATTCGACAAGGAGGGCAAGACCCTCTATCTGATCGACAGCCGCGGGCGCAACACGGGGGCCCTGGCTTCGTTGAACCTCGAGACCATGGAGGAGAAGACCATCGCCGAGGATCCGCGGTCAGACATCGCCGGCGTGGCCATGCACCCAACGGAGAAGACGCTCCAGGCCTATGCGACGAACTACGAGCGCCGCGAGTGGCACCCGCTGGACCAAGCCGTGGCGGCGGACCTCGAGGCGCTGAGGAAGGTCACTGACGGCGATCCCGAGATCGCCAGCCGAACGCTTGATGACACCAAGTGGCTGGTGGTCTATGTCGTCGATGACGGCCCGGTCCGCTACTACGCCTACGACCGCAAGACAAGGAAGGCCACCTTCCTCTTCACCACTCGGCCCGCCCTGGAGAAGGCGCCGCTGGTGAAGCTGCACCCGGTGGTCATCAAGTCCCGCGACGGGCTGGACCTCGTGTCCTATCTCACGCTGCCCAAGGGCGCCGCCCCGGCGGGGAAGCTCAAGCCGAAGCAGCCGCTGCCCCTGGTGCTCTGGATCCACGGGGGCCCGTGGTACCGCGACGGCTGGGGCTACAACCCCGTGCATGAGTGGCTGGCGAACCGGGGGTACGCGGTGCTCAGCGTCAACTACCGGGGCTCGACCGGCTTCGGGAAGAGCTTCGTCAATGCGGCCAATCGGGAGTGGGGCCGGAAGATGCACGACGATGTGATCGATGCGATGAACTGGGCGGTCAAGGAGGGCATCGCCGATCCGAAGCGGGTGGCCATCACCGGCGGAAGCTACGGCGGCTACGAGACGCTGGTGGGGGTGACCATGACGCCGGAGGTCTTCGCCTGCGGTGTCGACCTCGTCGGCCCGGCCAACATGGCTACCTGGCTGACTCACCTGCCGGAGTACTGGATGCCGATCCTGCCCCTGCTCAAGGATCGCGTGGGCGACCTGAGCACTCCCGAGGGGAAGGCCATGCTCGAGGAGCGGTCACCGCTCACGTACGCGGACCGCATCGTCCGACCGCTCCTGGTCGGCCAGGGAGCCAACGACCCGCGGGTGCCCCAGCGCGAGTCCGACCAGATCGTGAAAGCGATGCAGGACCACAAGATCCCGGTGACCTACCTGCTCTACTCGGACGAGGGCCACGGCTTCGCCCGACCGGAGAACTCGATCTCCTTCTGGGCGGTGATGGAGGCCTTCCTCGCCAAGCACCTCGGCGGCCGGTACGAACCGATCGGCCCTGACTTCAAGGGGTCAACCATCAAGGTGCTGACCGGCGCGGAGGAAGTGCCGGGGTTGGAGGAAGCGGCGAAGGCAGGGCAGAAGTGAAGGGGCCGCCGGACAGGGAGGACTTGCGGCAGGATCGGGTACACCGGCGGCCCGAGAGGGGACGTCACTTCGCGCGAACCGTAGGGGGGGCATTGCCTGTCGTATCGCCTTGGAACGAGGGCAGCCCGATGCGATCGCCGGGTTGCCCCGGGGCGTCCTGCAATCTGAGCATTGTGGGGAACAGCGGGTCAGCGGTGTGCGACGCCTTGCGCGCTGCTCCCGATATCTCCGTGTGGATCACGAGTTGTCGGTCGGAACAAAGCCCGTCAGTCGTGCTCCGCATCATCGCTGCTCACCTCCTCCTGTACTATACCCCAGTCTGTTTGCGTCCATGACTCCCGAATGTCCAGCTGCTGCATGCCCGGAGTCGGGATCGGCACCTGCGGCGGCCCGATAATGACCCTTCTGATAGTGCGCACAGTCTGGTACTTGTGACAACCCGCCCGAGACTCGACGACGGCTCTCGAGAGCGTGGCGGTCAGTTCGTCGCCGCCCGCTTGTGCCAGAAGGGTCTCGGCGTTATACGGCGTCGAGAGCTCCAGTAGACTCTCGTACTCAACGTACAGGTCCCACAGTAGGGCCTCCACTTCTTCGTCTGCTGGGCTGACCTTCAGGCCAAAGGACTCATGTGCCTCCGTTGGGCCAATGATGTAGTCGTGGCTGGCTTGCTCTCGTGCCAAGGCGTCCACAATCCGATCGACGGCGTCCTTCTCCTGTTCGCTCATGTGCAGTTGCAGCAGGCCCCGAGCCAGCATCGCAATCTGCGGCCGAACGCGATGCACCGCGCCGAGTGCCAGAGCTGCGCACGGACTTATCTTGCCGAGCTCCTGGAGGATCGCCACGAGTTGTGCCTGATCAACCAACCCGATCTCGTTCTTAGCTAGATCGATGAACGCCGCCACATCCTCCACATTGACCGGGAGCGTCCGCGGCATGGGCCCGGGCAAGGGGGGGTTGAACGGCGAATTGGTCGATGGGTCAATCGGGCCAAGCTGACCCAGCCGAGACATCACAATCTCGTCGGCTCCCAAGCAGATCAGCGTTCCGCAACTCCAGGCCCGATATGGCACCAGCACACTAAACTCGGTACAGAACTCCCGGATGAGTCGCACCAGCGCCCACCCGGCTACGGTATTGCCGCCCGGGGTGTAGAGGAAGAGGTCGACCCGCCCAGCCGGTTTCAGCTCCCGAAGGTGGCGGAACAGCAGGGGATGCGCATCATGGGATACCTGGGTCTCCAAGTTCTGCCGGTCGCCGGTGACATAGCAGATGACGGTGGAATGCCGCGCGTTCTCGATGGCGGCAATGAGCTGTCTCCGATGCTCCCGTCCTGGGTCCCCATCAACAGCCATTGCCTCATGACCTCCAGTTGTCCGAGAGCCTAGCGGCTTGACGCAGTTCGCGCGGGCTGCCTCCCCCTCCTCCTCAGCCTGGGCAGCGCACCCAACCGATCCCCCGGGGTAGATTGCCAGGGCGGCCCCGCCACTGCGTGCCGGACCTCCCGAGACAATGTCTTCACCATCTCCCCTCTTTCCTCCTTCGGAAGAGCCAGCCCTGTAAGCCCAAGAACTTGTCGCAGAACTGGGCAGGCTCCCTGCGCCAAACCAGTGAGGGGACCGAGGTGGCTGCGAGCTCTACTCCACCTCACCGACCAACCCCCAGTGCTCCCCCTCATCTCTCGTCACATAGGTCCTGACTCTTCCGCCCTGGGTGCAGGCAACAACGATCTCGCCGGTCTGGAGGGCCTCGATCGCCGGCTGCTCGTCGTCAACGAGTTCGGAGCTTACGGGCTGGCGGGTGGAACTGTCGGGGAACGAAGCCTTCGTGGCGCCGCCGTCCTGCGACCACTCGAAGTACGCGGTCCCGTTACCCAGCCCCGCCGCGTACAGAATGCCGTCCCGCTCACAGACTTGCGCTTTCGCCAGGTCGTCTGCCAACACCATCCACCACCTCCCTCAAGCCACTTGTTGAGTCTCGGGGAAACCTGGTACAGTCCCCTTTCCGGCCGGACGGCGGCGGAAAGGGTCCAGTCCCAGTTTCCCTACACGAGACTCGGTAGGAGCCCCCGCCGGGTGCCGTTCAGCCGGAGACCGCGCCGACGATCCGGAACTTGATCGGCCCCTCGAGCACTTGGGCCCAGAAGCCGCCGTGAGGCACCGGGTTCCCGAGGTTGTCGTGGAAGCTTTCTTCCGTGATGTTGAAGAGCACGGTGTATCGGCCATCCGGCAGTCGCACTTGCCCGGGCACCGGTCGGTTCGGCTCCCACTCGGCGTAGACCTCAACGTGCTCCCCCGGCCGGGGATGCGCGAGGTCGTAGCCCCAGGCGCCTCGGATGATGTCGTAACGTACGGGCCGGGAGTCATTGGGCTGCCGCGCTCGCTGGTCGGTCCGCCAGAGAACGTGGTAAGTGCTGTTCAGCCGGAACGGCTTGACGGCCATACCCTCCGGGTCGGTGATGAAGAAGCCCAGGAGCAGGTAGCCGAGGACGTAGTGCCCCTGCGCGAGGTGCGAGGCCAGGTCGGCATCCGATACGTTCCACCCATCGTTCACGCACCACCAGCGCCCGGCATGCCCAAGCTGCCAGCTCGCCCACTCTGCGGGGCCGGCAGTCGGAGGCGGGCTGTCCACGGTGGTGATGTTCGTTCGACCGACCAGCTTCATCTGGTAGGCGAAGTTGGGCTTCACCCGAGTGGCGGTCAGCGTGCCCCGGAAGATCGGCGCCTGCCCCGGCCACTCGACGCTCACGGAAGACACGCTTGTATTGCCGTAGGAGAAGCTCTGACGGAACGCGCGGGAGTACAGCCCCCCCGCCACATCCCGCCACCGAAGCGCCGTGCGCTCCACCGGCTTCGGCGGGAGAAGGACCACCCTCTGGATGGCGTCCGCGGGCTCTCCCGATGAGGTCACACCGGCCCCACCACAGCCGGCGACCAACCCCGTTACCAGCCCGACCAGAACGGCACCGAGAAGTCGAAGCATGCGCATTCTGGGGCCTCCGGAGACCGCAGAGCATCCGCAGCCCTGGAGGGCTGCGCCACATTTGGGACACGCGGCGTGACTTGGAGTATACACCGAATCGGGCGGCAAGGCGAGGCCCGCACCAGGCCGACAAGTGGCGAATGGCGGCGGACGAGGAGGCGACTGCCAGGAAGGCGCTGTGCCCGGGGATGTGCGAAGGCAGAATGCCGCAGCAGGTCCCTCCAGGTCCTGCGACGAAATAGGGAAGGAAGGGCTTGTCGTTGAGGTATAACCCCACACAGAGCCCCTGATCGGCCTGGTCCGGGGAGAGCTGTGCTCACCACGCCGATGGCGCTGAGGCGAGGGCCAGACCGGCGCCTGATCCGCCTCACCACAGGAGGAATCGTAACATGCGAGTTCGTCTGGTGCTGGCGTTCAGCGTTCTTGGCGCACTGCTGCTCTTGTTGTTCCTCTCGGGCTGCGCCGACAGTCTCCGGTTCACCACGCTCGGCGGCACCATCACCAACGCCGACACCGGCGCTAACATCGCCAATGCCCTCGTGACCGTCGGAGGCAAGAGCGAGCGGTCGAATGACAGCGGGATCTACTACGTCACCGGCCTGGGCGACGGCAAGACGTACCACGTCAGGGTGGAAAAAGACGGTTTCCACACCAAGGAGTTTGACATCAAGATCTACTTCCCCGGCACGGTGAGGAACATCAACCTCGACCCGCTGTGAGCCGACTGCCGACCATAGATGGAGGGGCAGTGACCTGATTGGGGCGTGACCCCGTTCGGGCACGAGAGCAGCCTGGTGAGGCGACGGGTGCCGTCACCAGGTCAACGAGAATGGGGCGAGGACCAAGTCGATACGTGGTCCCCCTCACCCAAGGAGGAAGGGCGACATGCGAGTCCGTCTCATACTGGCGTGTGGCGTTTTGGCTGTCCTCTTGCTGTTGCTGCCACTCGTCGGTTGCGGCGGCATCCAGACCGGCTCGGTGGGCGGCTACATCACCAGAGAGGGGGGGGCCCGGATCGTGGACGCTCTGGTGACCATCGGGAGTAAGACCGACCGGTCGGACGCCTCAGGGACCTACCTCATACTCGGCCTTGAGGACGGCAAGACGTACAATGGCAAGGTGGAGAAGGCCGGCTTCCACACCAAGGAGTTCACCGTCGCCGCCCGGTTCCCCACGGCTGTGAGGAACATCGCCCTCCAGCCGCTGTGAGCGGATTGATGACCGGCGACTCAGGACACGCGAGGGGGTCTGGACTGGTCCCGGGCTCCCTCGTGCCTGTTGCGCTGCACCGCCTCCCGGGTCTGGCCTGGCGAGGTCTGGGCCGTCTCCCCAACGAATGCGACACCGCAACGGATTCCCCCCGGACAAGGTGACCTCACGCATGGCTGCCCGTCTACACCCAGGCGCTCTCGCCGCCGTGCTGTCGCTCCTCTTGGCCGCTACCGGCTCTCTGTGCTGGGGCGCAACGTACCACGTCGCCCAGACCGTCGCGGCCGCTTCCGATCAGAACGCGGGCACCCAACAATCTCCCTTCAAGACCATCGGCGCCGCCCTGCGGGTCGTGAAGCCCGGCGACACGATCCTCATCGGCGAGGGCACATACCGTGAGGAGGTCGTCTGGGAGGGAGAGGACTGGAAGAACCCCGACGTCCGCATGACACTGGCGGCTGCTCCCGGCGCTCGGCCGGTGATCAAAGGGTCCGAGATCGTGCCCGGACCGTGGGAACGCGCCGACGTGAAGCTCGCCTCGCCGCCGGCAACGCTGCCCGCGATCTACTCGTGCCCTTGGGAACCGTACTCCCAGATGGTGTTCGTCGACGAGACGCCGCTCAAGCAGATCGGCCTCCAGGGCAGCCCTGCTCGCGCCGAAGGCCGAAACGGATTCCAGTATCAGAAGCAGTGGGACGGGAAGAGCGTCGAGGACATGCGGCCCGGCAGCTTCTTCTACGACAAGGACTCGAAGCGCCTGTACGCGTGGTTGGCCGACGGCGGCGATCCCGAGGACCACGTCATCGAAGCTTCGGTGCGCGACGACGGCATTGGCCTGCGAGGCACCTGGACGGTTCGCGGGCTGGACGTACGGCACTTCCAGGATGGCTTCTGGCCGCACGAGCAGGCCGTCGCGGTCACCGGCGACCGGGCGGTCGTGGAGGACTGCCACATTACGCACAACGACTTTCTCGGGCTCATCGTCTCCGGCGAGGACGGCGTCATCCGCCGCAATGAGCTGGCCTGCAACGGGCTGGAGGGGATGACGAGTAACCGCGGCTACCGAATGCTGGTGGAGGGCAACGAGTTCCACCATAATGCCTGGCGGGGCGATGTGGTGTGCCTCACTTACGGCAACAAGTGGGTCATGTGGCGAGACTCGCGCTTCTTACGGAATCGCTGGCACGATGAGCCGGCGGCGGCGCTCTGGCTCGACATCAGCAACGCGAACATCTTGATAGCCGAGAACGTGTTCGACAACTGCGCGTGCGGCATCTACTTCGAGATCAGCCGCTGGGGACTCATCGTCAACAACCTCTTCCGCAACTGCGGGCAAGGCGTGTGGATCTACTCGGCCGACGCGCTCGTTGCCCACAACATTTTCGATGGCTGTGGCGCAGGCATCACCATCACCGGCTACCCCCGCACGGGCACCTATGCCCAGGCCATCAACGAGGACGTCTCGAAGGACTGCCTCATGGGCGTCCGCAACGTACTCCTGATCAACAACATCCTGATCGACTGCCCCGGGGCGTTCATCGGGATCACCAAGAGCACCCCCCACGGCTGGGGCAACTGGTCGGACTACAACGCCTTCGTCTGGACGCTGATCCCCTACCACCTGACCGGCTACCATCTCAACTTCATGCAGGGGTGGGATGAGCTGTTCAGCCGCTTGCCCATGTGGCGGATGCAGCGTCACTGCGACACGCACTCGGTCGTGGTGGACCCCGGCCTGCTGCGCGAGGTGCAGATCGGCAACCCCTACGTCGGCCTTTCCCAGAGCGAGGTGTTCGCGGACGCGAGGTTCATCGATCGCGCGGGCGGCGACTACCGCCTGGCGCCCGACAGCCCACTGATTGGTAAGGGTGTCGCGATTCCCTCGGAGCTGAACTCGGTCTGTGCCCCGTGCGTGGGGAACCAGGTGCAGACACGGGCCTTCGCCCTGACGCGCCTCGCGGACGCCCCCGATCCGAACACCGCGATCCCCGTGTACGGCACCAAGGCGGACGGCCACTACCGCCTGCAACCTCTGCCCCCACTGCACCCGCTGGTTGATCTGGACTCAGCCCAACCCGGCACGCCGGGCCTGAACGTCAAGTGGCGGGAGTCGGGCGAGTACCCGCGCTTCAAGGCGGCGGGTGAGCCGGATACCGCGGCGCCCAGCGACTGGGTGCTGTCACCCACCAACTTGCTCGTCGACCCGAGCTTCGACAAGCCCCTCGCCCAGCCCGGAGCTGACGCATCCGTCCAGTGGGTCGGCGGCGCCGGGATGCACGTCTTCGTGAGCATGGCCTGCGTCAACCTGCTGCCGGCCCAGCGGACCAATGCGATCGCCTACCAGAAGGTGGGGACGGTTCGCGCCAACGCCGAGTACCTGCTGGCGGGCGACATGACCGTGAACTCGGTGAGCAAGGACTACGCGGGGATCGCGGAGATGTACGTGGCCGTGGGAGACCCAACGAAGCCGCTGGGGAAGATCATCTCGATCCGTCGAGAGCCCACCCAGGGCGGCAGTTGGAACACGTACGAGCTTCACCTCCGCACCGGCGCGACAGGCGCCGATCCCAACGTCGGCCAAGACCTGTATGTGGTGATCGCCGCCCGCGTCGACGGCCCCGAGGGCAACACCTCGCCCGATCCCGTGGTCTTCGCGCGCTGGGACGACCTCTGGCTGCTCAGCAGCCCGCCGGAGGGGTGAAGGGGCTCGGAGGTTGCTGTCGAGCGGTCGTGGTGGCTAGGCTGGGTGCGGGGCAGGGAGCGTCAGGGTCGTGAGTCAGCGCTGGTCGTAGACATCTGCATGGGCGCCCCCCGTCTCCCGACGTACCGCGCCGAAATGGGCAAGGCTAACCCTTCCCGCAGCAGTGCTTGTACTTCTTCCCGCTCCCGCACTCACACAATCGGTTCAGCGAACCGCCGGACATGCCCCGCTGGAAGTCGATGCGAGCTGCCGAGGGCCAGCGGTACGATATCGTAGTCTTCCCCTGGAAGTTGCTTACGGCCAGATCACCGCTGACGATGATGTCCATGCCAACCAGCATGTCGCCTCCGTCGACCTCTCCCTCGCAAACCTTCATCTCGGGAATGCAGACTCCGTTGGGCAGAAACAGGCTGATGACGTAGATGTTGCTCTCGCGCTCCCCGCCTACGGTCTTGCATTTTATCATCCCAACAGGCCGCAGTCCGAGCCGATCAGCCACTCCCTTGGTCACAACGGTAATCGTGGCTCCGGTGTCCCAGATAGCCTGTGCGTTGGGCTTCGCGGGCATTGAGACCCCGGACGCCTTGGTCGTCTTGATGGGAAGGCCGACGTGGACCGGCGTCTGGAGAACGAGAGCCAGACCTTTGGCGGTATAGGTGAAAGACTGAGGCTTGGGAGGTTGGGGTCGGTTCATCGTCGCCCTTCACAGGGGGAACGATGCGCGATACCCGTGGAACGTGGCGGTGTAGCACGACGGACCAGGCTGGCACTCCTGCACCAGGAAGGTGCCCAGCTCGTGTTCGCTGGAGGTTTCCTCCACTGCCGTGAAGAACGACTCGAACGTGCCGATCACGCGTTGGTCCTTGATGACAATAACCTTGCCACCATACTCGGCCACCAGCTCATCCTGGTGAGCGAGGAAGTAGTCGAACTCATGCTGAAGCGGCAGACTAGCCATCTAGACAATCCCCCGTGTCTAAGTCGTGCCGCCAGCGGCTGCGCGGCTAGCCCCATCTGTCCCGCGCACTTCCCACTAAAATACCACGAAAAACGGTATGAGTCAAACTCATACATGGGTCGGGGTGCGACCGCAGATTGTCGGCAGTTGCCAAGAGCAAGGGAATGTGCTAGCCTCGGGTGGGGCCAACCACCCGCGGGCGAGGCCCGCGTCGGAGGCTAGCACAATGCGGGGCGAG